>Ga0164243_10001127_pt1 | contig 46077 bp, 42 predicted proteins | sample OricompcompostOP_FD_108781 | JGI IMG/M metagenome (GOLD analysis project Ga0164243, IMG submission 108781) | Organic Plus compost microbial communities from Emeryville, California, USA - Original compost - Organic plus compost (OP) | ecosystem: Engineered > Solid waste > Mixed feedstock >...
ATCCCCACGGGATAGGACGAACACGATCCGACAGCCCGCCGCCAGGGGCCGGGTGGCCACCCGGCCCCTGGCACCGCTCCTGCGGCCACAACAACCTATCAAATCTTCCTAAGACGAGGACGAGCGGTGGGGGCAACTGTGCCATTAAGAGTGGCGAGATCTGCGCCCGGCGCCTGAGAGACCAATTCAACCGATCAGGCCCGGTTCCGAGAGGCGTCGCCATCTGGGGCCGGAGGGGCCGTCCAGGGCCAGGAGCGGCGTTTCCCAGGCGATGCTGTCGAAGCTGTGGCAGCGCTGGCAGATGGCCTGCCATGTCTCGGGCTCCCAGCCGCAATGGTGGCAGCGCCAGCGCGGATCGGGGCGGCGGGCGGAGATGCCGCGCGACAGCCATTGCCGCTCCTCGTCCACATCGCCCGCCTCGGCCGCCATGGCGGCCATCAGCCGGGCGGTGCGGGGCGTGGGGTTGTCGAGAAGCGGTTTCAGCACTTCCCGGGCCATGCCCGGCAGATGCGCATCGACGGCCGTCCCGGCCAGCGCCAGCCGGCTTTCCTCGTGATTCTTCTTGGCCTCGGTGAACTCCTCCATGGCGCGCACCTGCTCGGCCGGCGTCCTGTCGGCAACGAGGCTGCGGTAAAGCTCCGCCAGGCGCGGGTGCGGCTCCTGGTTCCAGGCTTCGGCCAGCGCCGCATGGGCGCGCCGTGTCTTGCCCGTGGCGACCAGGATTTCCGCCGCCTTCAGCGCGGCGGGCAGCAGGGTGGGGCAGGTCTTGTGGGCGTCCAGGATCAGCTTCTCGCGGATTGCCTCGTCGCTCGTGTCCGCAGCTTCGGTGAGCATGAGGATGGCGCGGCGGCGCCTGGCCTCCTCGGGGCTCATGATGCCGGCCTTCAGCGCGCCGGCGGTGGCCCGCTCGGCGGCTTTCCAGTCCCGCGCCCCGAGCGCCAGGTCGAAGAGCGCATTGAGCGCCCAGCCGGTGCGGGGCCTCAGGCTCACCGCTTTCGAGGCGAGCTTGAGTGCGGCGTCCAAATCCCCCGCCTCCAGCGCCTGGTAGAGCAAGCCGCGCAGGCCAAGCAGGTCGGTTTCCGGCTGCTTGGCCAGCTTCTGGTAATAGCCGGCGGCCTTGCGGCTGTCGCCGGAGAGGCGGGCCGCCTGCGCCTGGAGGAGCGGCACGAAATGGGAATTCTTCAGGTAGGTCTGCGCCCGCTCGGCCTGTTTGAGCGCCTGGGCGGCATCGCCGGCCGCCAGCGCCGTGAGCCCCCGGGCGATGGCCTTGTCGCCCTTGTCCTGGGCGCGGCGCATGCGCCATTCCACGCTTCTGGCATGGCCGAACAGGACCCAGCGGAGAAAGCGGGCGACGAGCAGGACGACGATGAGCAGCAGCAGCAGGGCGATGACGACGGCGGCGAAGCTCGTCTCGATCCGGTAATCCTGCCAGTCGATCACCACATGGCCCGGCCGGTCCACCAGCCAGGCGAGGCCCAGGGCCACGACGGTGAGAGCCGAGAAGAATATGACGAGTGTGCGGGCCATGAAGGGCGTCAGCTCCCTTGCGCGGTGCTCAGGGCGGTGGCCATGCCCTTGAGCGCGTTCAGCGTCTCGATCCGGGCATGGGCGTCGCTGAGCCAGTCGGCGGCGACGGCCTTGCGGCCCTCGGGCAGGCTTTCGATTTCGGCAACGGCCCCTTCCAGGTCGCCCGAGGCGAGGCGGGTTTCCGCCCGCGCGGCGATGGCGTCCGGCGCATCACCCTCCTGCTCGCCGGTCTTGCGCACGATTACAATCCCCTTCAGACGGGACAGCAGGCGGTCGGTCCAGCTTGCGCCTTCCTCCTGCCCGGCGATGATCCGCGGGATCAGGGCGTCCAGGCGGTCCGTGAGGCCCTCCGGCGTGGCGATGCCGGTGGCGGCCCTCTCCTCCAGCGGTTGCGCCGAGGGCCATTTGCTGTTGTCCTCCTGCAATTCGAGCTGGCGCTGATAGAGCGCGAGCGACGCCTCATAGGGCCCGCCGGAGCGCACGTCGGCGTCCAGCCGCATGAAGGCGGAGAGGATGGCGCTCTGCTCGATACCGGCCTGCAGGCCTGAAATGCTGTTGACGCCGTTGGTGAGGCCGGCGAGCTGGTCCTGCAGGTCGGTCACCTCGTCCTGGAGGGAGACCAGTTCGTTCTGGCGCGTCTGGAGCTCGTTCACGCTCTCCTGCAGCTGGCCCACCTGGTCGCGCAGGGCCTGCAGCTCTTCGGGCCGGACCGCGGGAGCATTCTCCTGCCCGGTGATGCGGCGCTCCAGATCGTCCAGCCGGCCGGTGAGGGCAGGCGAGGGGCCGGCGGGGGTGTTGCTTTCGGGCTGGGGACGGTTCTCCAGGGCGGCGATGCGCTCTTCCAGCATGTCGAGGCGCCCACTGTCAGGGGCGGCGGCGTTGCCGGTCTCCCCCGCCCCCTCCTCGATCTGGTCCATGCGCATCTCCAGCCGGTCGAGCCGGCGGCGCAGGTCGTTGAAATCGTTCTGCACGGCGGCCACCACGGCGGAGAACTGTTCGACAGCCCCGTCATTGCCGGTGTCAGCCGCCCTCAGGCTTGGAACGACGCCGGAGACGGCGCGCAGCAGGTCCGGCCGCCAGACCGCTGCCGCTCCGGCGGCGATCACCAGGATGGCGAGAAGGGTAAGGACCGTGTTGCGCAAGCCATGGCTCCTGCGGGGCGGGACGGGCTCCTTCCGCGCCGCGCTGGCCGGCGCCGCAGCTGTGGGGGCGGTCGGTTGCGGGGACGGGGCCGCTCCGGGCGGTCCCGCTTCGGGAGCCGTGCCGGCGGCGGCATCCTGCTCGGCCATCCAGGCGCGCACCTTTTCCATGGTTTTGATGGACGGGGAGCGCCCCTCGCGCAGGTCGAAGACGAATTTCGGATCGTGCAGGGACTGGGCGCCAAAGGCGGCCGGCTTCATGTCGTGCCGGGCGAGGAACGCTTCGATCTCCGTCCTGAAATCGTCCTGGATGGTCATCATCCCTCTCTAACATCCTGGATTCGCTTGCTCTTGAAGAGCATAGCATGAGCTATCCGCCGATGCCCATCAAACTGAAGAGCGCCGCTTCCTCCGGCCGGCCGGCGGTGAGGATACGCCGCCAGGGCAGGCCGGAAAGGGCGTCCGCCACGGCCGGGCTCAGCGCGTAGGCGTTCACGCCGCTCAAATCCTCCTCCAGCCCCGCCTCGGCCACGCGGGAGCGGAACAGGCGCGCCGTGCGCGGCGAATAGAAGAGCGCGGCATCGAAGTTTCCGGCGGCCAGGCCGTCCCGCGCCTCCGGCGGCAAATGGGAAACAGGCTCGGCCGAATAGAGTTCCAGTTTCCGGTAATCAAAGCCCGCCGCCGCCAGCCGGCCGGCCAGGTCTCCCCTCGTCACCGATCCGGCGATGTGGAGAAGGGGCCCGCCCCCCGGATTGAGGCCGAGAACCGCATCTTCCGCCAGCGCCGCGGCGTCCCCGCCCGAGATGTGGATGGCGATGAAGCCCGCCCGCTCGGCCTCGGCCGCCGTCGCCCGGCCCACGGTATAGGCCGGCAGGTCGCGCCGGGCGGAGAGGCGGGCGAAGGCGCGCACGCCGTTGGCGCTGGTGAAGAGAAGGGCCTGCACGCCGTCGAGATGGACGGGGGCCGTGCGGTATTCGATGGTCATCAAGGGCGCCAGGGTGACCGCGCATCCCGCCGCCTCCAGCCGGCTCTTGAGAGGCAGGGCGTCTTCGAGCGGGCGGGTGAGGAGGACGCGCATGGCCGCCCTACCCGGTTTTCAGCAGGTCGAAGAAGGTGTCCCCGGCATTCCTGCGCAGTTCCTGTCCGGCATCGCGTCCCATCGCATAGGCATCGGCGAGGAGGCCCTCGCGGCGGGCCTCGAACACCTTGGTGCCGTCGGGGCTGAGCAGGCGGCCGCGCAGGGTCATGCGTCCGTCCTCGATGGTGGCATAGCCGCCGATCGGCGTGTAGCAGTCGCCGCCCACCGCTTCCAGCATGGCGCGCTCGGCCTGGGCGGCGGCAAAGCTCTCCGGGTGGTTGAGGTGGGAGAGAAGCTCCAGCATGCGGTCGTCGCCGCGCCGCGTCTGCAGGCCCAGCATGCCCTGGCCGGCGGCGGGCAGCATGATCTCGGGGTCGATGATGCCGGCGGCATCCTGCGCGCGGCCCAGCCTCTTGAGACCGGCGATGGCCAGCGCCGACGCGGTGATCTCTCCCGAGCGCACCTTGTCGATGCGCGTGCCCACATTGCCGCGCAGGAGCTGCACCCTGATGTCCGGGCGGCGGGCCAGCACCTGCGACTGGCGGCGCAGCGACGAGGTGCCGAACACGGCGCCATGGGGAAGCGTGTCCAGCGTCATGCCGTCCTCGGCGATGAGGGCGTCGCGCGGGTCCACGCGCTCCGGCACGGCCGCCAGCGCCAGCCCGTCGGGCATGATGGTCTCCACGTCTTTGAGCGAATGCACGGCGATATGCACCCGCCCTTCCATCATGGCGGCCTCGATCTCCTTGGTGAACAGGGCCTTGCCGCCCACGTCCCGGAGCGGGCGGTCGGCGATGCGGTCACCGGAGGTGCGGATGGCTTCCACGGCCACGTCATCGGCCGCGACCAGCCCCGTGGCGATGATCGCCGCGCGGATGGTCTCCGACTGGGTGAGGGCAAGCGGGCTGCCCCGGGATCCGATGATGAGAGAAGGTTTTGCCAAACCGGTACCTTGTTCTGATATAGAGAATAACGTTTTGCGAAGTGACATAGCACATGGGTTCCAGAGGCGACAAACGAGTTCTTGAGGCAAATGGCCGCGCCGTGTTGGGCATCGAGACGAGCTGCGACGAAACGGCCGCCGCCGTGGTGACGCAGACGGGAGAGATCCTCTCCAATATCGTCATGAGCCAGATCGAGGAGCACCGCCCCTATGGCGGCGTGGTGCCCGAGATCGCGGCGCGTGCACACGTGGATGTGATCGACGGGCTGGTGGCCCGCGCCATGGAGGAGGCGGGCCTGGGCTTTGCCGACCTGGCGGCGGTGGCGGCGACGGCGGGGCCGGGGCTCATCGGCGGCGTGCTGGTGGGGCTGATGACCGGCAAGGCCATCGCCGCGGCGGCAGGCCGGCCGTTCATCGCCGTCAACCACCTGGAAGGGCACGCCCTCTCCGTGCGCCTGACGGAGGCGGTGGGCTTTCCCTACCTCATGCTCCTGGTCTCCGGCGGGCATTGCCAGCTCCTGGTGGTGGAAGGCGTGGGCCGCTACCGCCGGCTCGGCACCACCATCGACGACGCGCTGGGGGAAGCCTTCGACAAGACGGCGAAGATCCTGGCCCTCGGCTATCCCGGCGGACCGCTGGTGGAAAAGGCGGCCTTGCGGGGCGACGCCACGCGCTTTGCGCTCCCCCGGCCCATGGTGGGGCGCGCGGGGTGCGACTTCTCTTTCTCGGGGCTCAAGACGGCGGTGCGCCGGGCCTATGAATCGCTGGGGGATGCTGCGACGGACCAGGATCGGGCGGACATCTGCGCCGCCTTCCAGGCGGCGGCGGGCGACGTGGTGGCCGACCGCGTGGCCCATGCGCTGGACAGCGTCGCCCAGGATTATCCCCATACCGCAAGGACCCTCGTGGTGGCGGGCGGCGTGGCGGCCAACAGCTATATCAGGTCACAGCTCGAAGACGTGGCGGGAGCAGCCGGCTTCGCCCTCAAGGCGCCGCCGCCCAGGCTCTGCACCGACAATGGGGCGATGATCGCCTGGGCGGGCGTGGAGCGCCTGTCGCTTGGCCTCACCGACCCGCTCTCAACCCCCGCCCGGGCCCGCTGGCCCCTGGACCCGGCGGCCGCCCCGGCACCGGGGGCGGGGGTGAAAGCCTGAGGTCTGCGCCTTGGGGCATACCGGTTCCGCATTCCGGTCTTGCGCACGGCGGTCCCCGGAGGGCATAAATCGGGAAAACAAGGATGTCCTTATGACGAAAATCGGGGTGATCGGCGGCGGAGCGTGGGGCACGGCGCTCGCCACAGTGGCCGCCAAGGCCGGCAACGGCGTGACCATGTGGGTGCTGGAGCCGGAGGTCGCCGAGGCCATCAATTCCGGCCAAGAGAACACCACTTATCTCCCCGGTGTGGCGCTGCCCGAGGCCATTTCCGCCAGTACCGATCTGGAGCAACTCGCCGGCATGGACGCTTATCTGCTGGTCCCGCCCGCTCAGTTCATGCGCAAGACCACCAGTGATCTGGCGCCGCATGTCAAGGCGGGCGCTCCCGTCGTCATCTGCTCCAAGGGGATCGAGCAAAAGAGCCACAAGCTGATGAGCGAGGTGGTGGCCGAGACGCTGCCCGACAATCCGGTCGCCATCCTCTCCGGCCCCACCTTCGCCATCGAGGTGGCCAGGGGCCTGCCCACCGCCATCACCCTGGCAGCACCCGAAGGCGTGGCCGAAAAACTGTGCGAGATGATCGGCATCGCCGAATTCCGCCCCTATGTCTCGCGGGATATCGTCGGCGCGCAGATCGGCGGGGCCATCAAGAACGTGCTGGCCATCGCCGCCGGCATCACCATCGGCCGGAAATTGGGGGACAATGCCCATGCGGCGCTCATCACGCGCAGCCTCGCCGAGCTCATCCAGTTCGGCCGGGCCAGGGGGGCGGACCCCATGACGCTGATGGGCCTCTCCGGGCTGGGCGACCTCATCCTGACCGCCGGCAGCCTGCAGTCGCGCAACACCTCGCTCGGCAAGGCGCTGGGCGAAGGCCAGACGGTCGCGGAGGTGCTGGGGGCGCGCAAGAGCGTCTCCGAGGGCGTCTATACCGCCTCCGCCGTCGTCGCCATGGCCGAGGAGCTGGGCATTTCCATGCCCATCTGCACGGCGGTGGACAAGGTGCTCAACCATGGCTACAGCGTGGATGAGGAGATCAAATGGCTGCTGCAGCGGCCGTTCACACCGGAATTCGAACTGGGCGCATGAGCCCCAAGGAGACGCATATGTATTTCGCCGTGTACTGCCTCGACAAGGAAGACGGACTGCCCCGCCGGCTGGACTCCCGCCCGGCCCATGTGGACTATCTGAAGTCCCTCGGCACGCGCCTCAAGCTGGCCGGGCCGCTGCTCGATGATGCGGGCGAGAACCCGGCCGGCTCGCTCCTCATCATCGAGGCGGACAGCCTGGAAGAGGCCCGGACGCTGGTGGCGGGCGACCCGTATGGCGCCGCCGACGTCTTCAAGTCCGTCGTGGTGCGCCCCTGGCGCAGCTTCACCGGGCAGTGGCTGGAGGGCGTCTGATGGCCTACTGGCTCATCAAGTCCGAGCCGGGCACATGGTCCTGGGACGACCAGGTTAGCAAGGGCGTCGAACATTGGGACGGCGTGCGCAACCACCAGGCCTCCAACAACATGAAGGCCATGAAGGCCGGCGATCTGTGTTTTTTCTACCATTCGGTCAACGAAAAGCGGATCGTCGGCATCGTGGAGGTGGTGACGGAATATTATCCCGACCACACGGACAAGACGGGCCGCTTCGGCATGGTGGACGTGAAGGCCGTCAAGCCGCTGCCCCATCCGGTGACGCTGGCCGACATCAAGGCCCATCCGGACCTGCAGGAGATGGCGCTGGTGCGCCAGTCGCGCCTTTCGGTCCAGCCCGTGGACCAGAACGCCTGGAAGACCATCTGCAAGATGGGCGGGCTGTGAGCCAGGGACCCGTTCCCTTCCAGAAAGAGGAGCCGCTGCCGCGGCCCAGGGCCGTGACCCCCGCCTCCCTGGGCGGGCCGGCCAGGGGCGAGGTGCTGTGCGCGCTCGCCGACCTGGAGGGCAAGGAGGCCCATTGCATCCGCTTCGGCACGCGCTGGGAAGACAAGGCCATCATGCTGCGGCGGCACGGCGACGGGGCGGTGGCCTATCTCAACGACTGCCCGCATTTCCACATTCCCCTCGACACAAGGCCCGGACACTTCCTCAACCATACGGGCGAGCGCTTCCTGTGCGGCAATCATTATGCCGTCTTCCGCATCGAGGACGGCTACTGCGACGGCGGCGTGTGCGAGGGCCATTGGCTGGTGCCCGTCGCCATCGAGGTGAGGGACGGCCAGGTCCTGGCGGGCTGATGATGCGCCGTCCCGCCCGACCGGCAGCCCTCAGGCTCTGCGATATCGGCGGCCCTGCGCCGGGCGAGCAGCTTTGTAAGGCGTCTGACTTGGAGGAGCAGCGGGCCATCACCTTGACATGCGGTGCCGGTCACGGCCAGCGGGAAGTCTTCCTCATGGCACATGGCGACGGCGTGGTGGCCTATCTCAACGACTGTCCGCACCGGCACCTGCCCCTGAATTTCCACCCGGACCGCTTTCTCGACCGCCAAGGCCAGTTCATCCTCTGCACCAACCATATCGCCCTCTTTCGCATCGAAGACGGCTATTGCGTGGACGGCCCGTGCCCCGGCCAGTGGCTGACGCCGGTGGCGGTTTGCGTGGAGGGTGACCGCGTGCTGGCGGGCTGACGAACGGATTGGAGCATTTTTTGCTCAATCCGAGCTTTTCCCCCGTCGTCACTCGCCGACTTGATCGGCGAGTCCAGTTTGGACGGAGACATAAGTACTGGATTCGCCGATCAGGCCTGTGCCCGCGCAGGCGGGTATCGGCGAATGACGAAATGAGAAGGTGATTCCGATTATCATGAAGCTGCTCTAGAAACCGCGCACCTGGAAGGTGGTGGGGGCCGGGCTGATGGTGCGGATGCCGTCCTTGGTGACTTGCTTCACGGCCAGCGCGCGCTCGGCCAGGCCGGCTTCCGTGAAACGGAAGATACCGTCGATCCCCTGAAAGCCATTGGGATTGAGGAGGAGGCGTTCCGGCAGGGGGGCGCCCTGCAGGTCCTCCGCCCGCGGCAGGCCGAGGCTCGCTGCCAGCGCCACCGCATCATAGGCCATGCTGGCGATGCGCGGCGGCGTGGTGCGGTAAAGGTCGCGGAAACGGGTCTCGAAGCGGGCGCGCATCTCGTCCGGCGGAGCGGCGAACCAGGCGCCATAGAGCGGCGGTTCGCGCGTCAGCGACGGATCGTCCCAGAGCTCCGTGCCGAGGAACTGCACCCTGTCCGGGTCCACGTCGTAATAGGGCAGCAGTGGGCTGAGGGCCCTGAGAAGCCCCCCGCCTTCGGGGATGAGCAGCGCGTCGTAGGGCAGCGCCCCCAGCGTTTCCATGTTCTTCAGCCGGTTGAGTTCCTGCTCGGCCAGGTCGTCGTCGCCGAACCGCTGCAGGTCCGCGATTTCGTCCTGAAGGGCCTGGCGGCGCTGGTCGTAGAGGGCCAGCGCCTTGACCGGCTCGAACAGGGCGTCGCGCTGGGGCGGATAGGTCACCGTACTGCTGATCCGCGCCCCCGAATCCTGCACGGACAGGCGGAAGGCATTGGCGACGGCGTCCCCATAGGGCGTTTCGGGAATCAGCGCGGCGATCGACCCGTGCCCCCGGGAGGCCGCATAGGAGATGATGCGGCGCACCACCTCCAGCGGCGTGATGCCGGTGAGATAGACGCCATCGCCGGCCACCGACCGGTCGTTGGAGAAGCCGACCAGGGCCACGTGATTGGCCCGGGCCACGGCGCCCGCCGCCTTCACCGATCGGCTGAAGACCGGGCCGATGATAAGCTGCGCCCCCTCCTGAATGGCCGCCTTGGCCGCATCGGCGGCCTTGGACCCGTCTCCCACATCGCGGGGGAGCAGCACCAGGCGGGGCTGGCCGACGTCAAAGAGCGCCAGCTGCGCCGCCTCCAGCATGGACTGGCCGAGACCGGCATCCGGCCCGCTGAGGGGCAGCAGAAGCGCCACGCGGAATTCGCCTTCCTCGGGCTCGGCTATCGTCTCTTCCAGCGGCTCGATGGGCTTTGGCGCTTCGGCCGCCGGGCCCTCCCCCCCGGGGGTGGAGGTCACCGGACCCGGTCCGGAGCCACAGGAGGCCAGCAAAAGCGCGATGAGTGTGATAAACAGACGGAAACGCATGCGCCGGAGTTTAGAACAAGTCTCTGATCGGCGCACCATTTTTACCCATCGGCCGTAAAGGCCCGTCAAAACCGTTGAGATCGGCCCCCACACATGCCGCAAGACGCCAGTTCCCCCCTGCCCGCCGGCCTTTACGTCACGGCCACACCCATCGGCAACCTGAAGGACGTCACGCTGCGGGCCGTCGAGGTGCTCAAAGCCGCCCATCATATATTGTGCGAGGACACCAGGGTCGCCGGCGTGCTGATGCGGCACCTGGGCGTGGCCACGCCGCTCGCTCCCTATCACGACCATAATGAAAGCCGGATGGTCGGCACCGTGCTCTCCTGGCTGGAGAAGGGGGAAGCCGTTGCGCTGATCTCCGACGCCGGGACGCCCCTCATCTCCGACCCCGGCTATCGCCTGGTGCGCGCCGTGCAGGACGCCGGGTACAGGACCTTCAGCATCCCCGGCGCCTGCGCCGCCGTCGCCGGCCTCTCCATCTCCGGCCTGGCCACCGACCGCTTCTTCTTCGAAGGCTTCCTGCCGCCCAAGGCCAAGGCGCGGCGCGACCGGCTGGCGCAGCTCAGGAGCATCGACGCCACGCTGGTCTTCTACGAATCGCCCCGGCGGCTGACCGACACGCTGGAGGCCATGGCCGAGGTCCTGGGCGACCGCGAGGCCAGCATCGGCCGCGAGATCACCAAGGCCTTCGAGGAAGTGCGGCGGGCGCCGCTTTCGGAGCTGGCGGCCCATTACCGCGAGGCCGGCGCCCCCAAGGGGGAGATCGTGCTCATGGTGGCGGCCCCCGCCGAACAGGCGCCGGACTGGGCGCAGGTGGACGGGCAGTTGAAGGACGCCCTCAGGGACATGCGCCTCAAGGATGCCGTGGATCATGTGACGGCGCTGACCGGAGCCTCGCGCCGCGAGGTATATCAGCGCGCTCTTGCCTTGAGGGACGAGGTATGAGCGGGCGGGCCGACGCCGAGCGGCGGGGCCGCAGGGCCGAGGTCCGGGCGGCATGGTGGCTGCGGCTGAAAGGATATCGCATCCTCGCCACCCGCTACAGGACACCCATGGGCGAGATCGACCTGATCGCCCGGCGCGGCGGCTGCATCGCCTTCATCGAGATCAAGGCGCGCGCCACGCTGGAGGCGGGGCTGGAGGCCGTGAGCCCCACCGCCCGCCGCCGCATCGCGCGGGCCGCCGGGGCCTTCCTGGCGCAACGCGGTCTCGCGGGCGCGTCCGCCCGCTTCGATGTGATCGTCATGCGGCCCCGGCATCTGCCTTGCCACATCCGCGACGCCTGGCGCTTGTAACCTTTGGGCCCTCATGGCCATTGCCTCTGCCGGGGGAGACTGTATCCTCTTGCTCCGCACCACGCCGAACAGGGAACGCACGCCATGAGCCTCGCAGTCGCCATCCAGATGGACGATATCGCCCCCATCAACATCGACGCCGACAGCACCTTCGCGCTGGCCCTGGAAGCCACGCGCCGGGGGCACGGGCTCTTCCATTACCTGGCGCCCGACCTGACCCTGCGCCAGGGCCGCGTGGTGGCCCGTGCGCGGCCGCTGACCGTGCGCCGGGAGAAGGGCAACCACTTCACGCTGGGGGCGCCGGAAGCCCTGGACCTGGCGGGGGTGGACGTCGTCCTGATGCGCCAAGACCCGCCCTTCGACATGGCCTATATCACGGCGACGCATCTCCTGGAGCATATCCACCCGGACACTCTGGTGACCAACGATCCGGTGAGTGTCCGCAACGCGCCCGAAAAGCTGTTCGTCACCCATTTCTGCGATCTCATGCCGCCGACGCTGATCACCAGCAGCCGGGAGGAGATTCTGGCCTTCCGCCAAGAATACAGGGATATCATCCTGAAACCCCTTTACGGCAACGGCGGCGCCGGCGTTTTCCACCTCAAGCCCGAGGACGACAATCTGAACTCGCTCCTGGAAGTCTTCACCCAGCTCTACCGCGAGCCCATCGTGGTGCAGAAATACCTTCCCGAGATCCGTCAGGGCGACAAGCGCATCGTGCTGGTGGACGGCAAGCCGGCCGGCGCCATCAACCGGGTGCCGCCGCAAGGGGAGGCGCGCTCCAACCTGCATGTGGGCGGCAAGGCCGTGCCCGCCAGGCTGACCAGCCGCGACATGGAAATCTGCGAGGCCATCGGCCCGGCGCTGCGCGACCAGGGGCTGGTCTTCACCGGGATTGACGTCATCGGCGATTATCTGACCGAGATCAACGTGACGTCACCGACCGGCATCCAGGAGATCGAACGCTTCGACGGCACCAACGTCGCCGGCCTGATCTGGGACGCCATCGAAGCCCGCCACGGCCGGGTGAGGGCCATCTAGCAAGGTGCTGAAAAAGTCTCCAGCCGTCATCGTGAGGCCGCGAAGCGGCCGTGGCGATCCAGGAGAAACGGCAGACATCGGGGACTCTCTGGATTGCCGCGTCGGCCTCGGCCTCCTCGCATGACGAATCTGTCCTTTAGGAGCCGGGCAGGAGCCGGGCGCGCGCACCGCTTGGCGCCACTCGGGCCTGCGGCCCTCAGTTCCTGGCCTTTCCGCATTATCAGTGTCATGCTGGGCGAGGGGCTCTTCGGTATCTGAAGAACAGATACATGCCGCACCCGGATCGTCTTGAGGGTTTGGAAAGGTTTATCCGGTAGAACCGGAGGTCAGGACATCCGATTGCCGCCGTCCGGCCCTGGGCCGGGAGCAGACCGGCGGTGCGTAACCGAGGGACCGAGGACTGCTGAGGTGACCGCCGCGCGCTTTACACGCTTCATCCTGGCCCACCGCTGGGTGGTGCTGCTGGCCTGCCTGGTCCTGACCGGCGTGGCCATGGCCGGCATGCGCACTCTCCATTTCTCCACCGACTACCGCATCTTCTTCTCTCCCGAGAATCCGCAGTTGCAGGCCTTCGACGCCCTGGAGCAGCGCTACACCAAATCGGACAATGTGATCTTCCTGGTGAAGAGCCGCGAGGGCACACTCTTCACCCCCGCCCGTCTGGCCGCCATCGCCGACTTCACGGAGGCGGCGTGGCAGCTTCCCTTCTCGACCCGCGTTGATTCGCTGACCAATTACCAGAACAGCACGGCCAATGACGACGACCTTACGGTGCAGGCCCTCGTACCCGACGCCGGGCGATTGAGCGTGGCCGGTGCCGGGGCCGTCGGCCGCATCGCCCTGGGCGACCCGCAACTTGAAGGCCGCCTGGTCAACGACGCCGGGACGGCCAGCGCCATCGCCGTGACCTTCAGCCTGCCGGAAGACGACCCCGATGCGGTGGGCACCGCCGCCGAAGCCGCCGAGACGCTGGCCGACGAGATGCGCGCCCGCTATCCGGACCTCACGGTGGACCTGACCGGCGTGGTGATGCTCGACCGCCAGTTCACCCTGGCCGCCGAGCACGACCAGACGGTCATCTATCCCATCATGGGGCTCTTCCTCTTTGCGGTCATGGCCGTCATCCTGCGCTCCCCCTGGGCGGCGGCAGCGGCGGGGACCATCGTGCTCCTGTCCTCGGGGGCCGGCATGGGGCTGGCGGGCTGGGCGGGCATCAAGCTCACTTCGCCGGCGGCGGCGGCCTCGGTGCTCATCCTCATCGTGGCGGTGGCCGATTCCATCCACCTGCTCATCGCCACCGGCTCCCATATCCGGAAAGGCTTTTCCAAGACCGACGCCATCGTGGAGAGCCTGCGGGTCAACACCGGGCCGGTGTTCCTGACCAGCATCACCACGGTGATCGGCTTTCTCAGCCTCAACTGGAGCGATGCCCCGCCCTTCCGGCATTTCGGCAACATCGCCGCCGCCGGCACCGCCGTGGCCTGGGTTCTGTCCATGGTGCTGCTGCCGGTCTTCATGTCCTTCATGAGCGAGCGGCAGCTGTCGCGCGGCATGGAAGGCAAGGCGGCCACCGCCGCCGTCGCCCGGTTCGTCACGCACCACGGCCGCATGATCCTCGCCATCACGGGGCTGGCGCTGCTGGTCAGCCTGACCGCCGTTTCGGGGCTGAAGATCAACGACAGTTTCGTCAGATATTTCTCGACGGACACCGAGTTCCGCCAGAACGCCGACCGGGTGCAGGCCGCCCTGCCGGGGCTCCTCACCGTCGAATTCTCCATCGACAGCGGCGAGACGGGCGGCATCGCCGACCCGGATTACCTGAAGCGCCTGCAGGCCTTCTCCGACTGGCTGAAGGCCCAGCCCGAGGTGGCCCATGTGAACAGCCTCGTGGACATCATGCGCCGCCTCAACCGCAACATGCACGGCGACGACCCGGCCTTTGACCGGCTGCCGGACAATCGGGAACTGGCGGCCCAGTATCTGCTGCTCTACGAATTCTCGCTGCCCTACGGGCTGGACCTCAACACGCAGATCGACGTGGACAAGGCGGCCAGCCGCGTCACCGCCGCGCTCAACGACGTCTCCACCGCCGAGATCAAGGGCCTGAAGGAGCGGGCGGAGCACTGGCTGGCCGGCCATTTCCCGAGTGCCGCGCACACCGAGGGCACGGGGGTGAGCGTCATCTTCTCCTATCTCACCTCGCGCAACATCGAGAGCATGCTCAAAGGCACCGCCGTGGCCTTCGTGCTCATCTCTCTCTGCCTCGTGCTGGCGCTCAGGAGCGTCAGGCTGGGCGTCCTCAGCCTGGTCGTCAATATCCTGCCGGTGATCTTCGGCTTCGGCCTCTGGGCGGTGATGTTCGGGGAGATCGGCATCTACGCCTCCTTCGTTGCTGCCGCGGCCATGGGTCTCATCGTCGATTTCACGGTGCATATCCTGTCCAAATATCTGCGCGCCCGGCGCGAGCTGGGAGCCGGTCCGCAGGATGCGCTGGCCCAGGCCTATGCGATGACCGGCGTGGCGCTCTGGGCCTCCACGGTCATTCTGCTGGTCGGGTTCTCGGCGCTCATGCTTTCCGACTTCGTGCCCAATGCCCGATTCGGCGTGATGACGGCCCTGGTGATCGCCGGAGCGCTGGTGGTGGATTTCCTGGTGCTGCCGCAGCTCATTCTGTGGCTGGACCGCGAGAAAGGAGAGGTTCGTGTCCCCCAAGCTGCCGAATAGGATGGGCGGCGCCCTGCTGGCGCTGGCCGTCACCTTTGCCGCCATCGCCCCCGCTCATGCCGAGGACGCCGCCGCCAAGGGGCTGGCCATCGCCAGGGAGGCCGAGCGGCGCGACAGCGGCTTCGGCGACAGCGTGGTGCGCGTGCGCATGACCCTGCGCAACAGGCAGGGGGACGAGAGCGTGCGCGACATGCGCTTCCTCACCCTGGAGAGCACGGCGCAGAACGAAGGCGACAAGACGCTGGTGATCGTCGATTCCCCGGCGGACGTGGACGGGACCGCGCTGCTCACCCATGCGAAGATCCTCGAGCCGGACGATCAGTGGATCTACCTGCCGGCCCTCAAGCGCGTGAAGCGCATCTCGTCGGTTAACAAATCCGGCCCCTTCATGGGCAGCGAGTTCGCCTTCGAGGACATGGGCTCGCAGGATGTGGCCAAATACAGCTATCTCTGGCTGCGGGACGAGCCCTGCCCGGACTTCCCCAGCCTCACCTGCGCGGTCATCGAACAGACGCCGCTCTACGAATATTCCGCCTACACGAAAGAGGTGGTCTGGATCGACATGGAGGGCTACCGCCTCCTCAAGGTCGATTATTACGACCGCAAGAACAGCCTCTTGAAAACATTGAAGTTGAGCCGCTATGGTCAGTATCTGGACCGGTACTGGCGGCCCCATGAGATGCTCATGGTGAACCATCAGACCGGGAAGGAAACAACCATCGCGACGAGCGAGTATCAGTTCCGCACCGGCATCGACCAGGGCCTTTTCGACATGAACAACCTCGATCGCGTGAAATAAATAAAAGGCGGAATAAATTGTAGTAAATAACTGCAGTTCCGCTAACTATAAAACTTAAGTACGCGTATACAAATAACCACAATAATATATGGCGCCAATCCTTATTGGCGTCATTGGTTTGACAGGAAAAGGCGCAGCCTGTGCAGCGCATCTGGACGAGTATACTTGCGGGCAGCATGGCCGCTGCCGCGCCGGCGTGGGCGTCGCCGGTGGTCAACAATGTTCGGCTGGGGCAGCATCCGGACCGCACGCGTGTCGTGCTGGACCTGAGCGAGGCCGCAGACTATGAACTCATCCCGCAGGATGGCGGCCACCGCCTGGTCATCGAGCTTCCCGACAGCGAATGGAACGGCGCGCCGGACGAGGTTGCCGCCCTGGGCCTGGTGGACCGGGTGACCCGTTTCCGCCGTGCCTCCGGCACGGGGCTGCGCATCGTGCTCGATATCGATGGTGCGGCGCAGGTGGCCAGCGACTATATCCTCTCCCCCGAGGCGGGCCGTCCCTACCGGCTGGTGGTCGATCTCAAGGCGGCCGGCCAGCCCCCCGTCTCCGACCCCGGTATAATGCAGGATGCGGCGGAGATGGCCGGTCCCGAAGCCCCTGAGGCCGCCGGCGAGCCCGGAGCCGACATGGCGGCCATAGAGGGGCCGGAGCCGGTCTTTCCCGATGTCCCGGAGCGGGAGCCCGCCCCCGGAGCCCCGCCCGAGGCCGCGTCCCCGCCGGCGAACAGGTCCGGCCCGGTCATGATGATGGCGCAGGAGGGGGGCGGGGCCGCCGCCGCGCCGCCGTCCGAGCTTCCGGGCGCGCCGCCGCCCATTTCCCTGGAGGGCGTGCGCCAGGACTGGTCGGGCTATCTGGAGGGCGAAATCCGCCTCTTCCCGAGCAGCGTGCCCGGCAAGAGCGAGGTGGACGGCTCGCTGGCCGGGGAACTGCACGTGGAGGCGAGCTGGAACAACGGCATGCAGTCCTTCACCTTCGTGCCCTTCGGCCGGGTGGACGCGGAGGACGGGAACCGCACCCATGGCGACATCCGGGAGCTGAAATGGACCGGCGTCTTTGGTGACGTGGAAATGCGCGTCGGGCTCGATCGCGTGTTCTGGGGGGTCACCGAATCGGTGCATCTGGTCAATGTGATCAACCAGATCGACGGCGTGGAGGATGTGGACAATGAGGACCTGCTGGGCCAGCCGCTGGCCTCCCTCTCCCTGTCGCGGCCGTTTGGTACCGTGACTGCCTATATCCTCCCCTATTTCCGCGAGCGCACCTTTGCCGGCGGCAACGGCCGGCCGGGGCGCTACCCGGTGGCGGAGGATATGGCGCAGTTCGGCTCGCCGCACGACGACTGGCGCACCGACTGGGCGGTGCGATACGCCCATGCCGCCGGCCCCTTCGATATCGGCCTGGCGCATTTCCACGGCATGGACCGCACGCCCTACCTCATCCCCACCGTGGTGAACGGCGAGACCGTGCTCATCCCCCGTTACGAGCCCGTGGACCGGACGTCCCTCGACCTGCAGGGCACCTTCGGCGCGCTGCTCCTCAAGTTCGAGGGGGTGACGGCGGACGGACCCGCCGGCCCCTGGGGCGAACGGTACTGGACGGCGGCCGGCGGCTTTGAATACACCGTCTTCAACGTCTTCGGCGGCAAGGGCGACCTGGGCTTCCTGGCCGAATATATCTGGGACGAGCGGGACGCCAACGCCAATACGCCCTTCGAGGACGACCTCTTCGTGGGCATGCGCTGGTCGGGCAACAATGTCGGGGATTCGCAGTTCCTTGCCGGTGCCATCGTCGATCTGGACGGCGACGCCGTGGCCGCCAATGTGGAGGCCAGCCAGCGGCTGTGGAAACAGTGGCGTCTGAGCCTGGATGCCCGGCTGTTCCTCGACGTCAGGCCGACGGACCCCCTCTACATCTATTCGCGGGACGATTTCCTGCAGCTCCGCCTCGACCGCTTCTTCTGACATATCGCCCGACTGCATTTTTGGCCCTTTATGGCGGCCCATTATCGGCTAATCTGTCCGGCAAGGGACCAACAGGGGGACCAGACATGAGGAAAACGATCATCACGGGCGGCATGGTTCTGGCGGGCGCGCTCGCCGTCCTGGCAGCGGCATCCGCTCCGGCGGCGGCCCAGACGCCCAATGCCGCCACTTTGGACGCGCTGAAGAAATGCGCCGCCATTGCCGATGCCGACAGCCGCCATATCTGCACCGACGCCGTGATGCAGGGGGCGGGCCTTCTGGGCTCGGAAAGCCCCGCTGCCGCGCCGGCGGCCGGCGATAACAGGGCGGCCAAGGCTCCCGAAGCGGCGGCGGTGCCCAAGGCGCCCAAGGTGGCCGCCCCGGCGGCGCCGGCCCCGTCGTCCGGCGCGCGCCAGGCGGAGGAGCTGACGCCTGCCCAGCGCCGCGCCTTCTATCCCGAGGAGGCCCTGGCGGAAGAGGAAAAGGAAAAGAAGGAGAATGTGGACCTGATCGAGGTCACCCTCAACGAGGTGAGCAAGACCGGCGACGGCCGCCTGGTGCTCACCGGCGCGGATGGCGTGGTGTGGCGGCAGCTTTATCACCGCTCGGCCATGCCGATGCCCCGAAACGGTGATTCGATGCGGGTCCACAAGGGCGCTCTGGGCGGCTATCTGTGCCGCGTGGAAGACGCTCCGTCCTTCCGCTGCAGGCCCAATTCCTGAGATATTGCCGGGGATAAGCACCCCCCGGCGATTGCGGGAGCGCCATTGAAACGCCCGATTTCCGGACGATGTTGGTCGAAGGAGGCATGAGTGCCCTCGACGAGACCGCAATCCAGGGAAAGAGGTGCGACAATGGCCATCAACAAGAATACCGACGACGCCCGTCAGGGGGTGACCGGGCACGGCGTACGCTGGGTGCTCTATATCGGCACGGCGCTTGCCGCCATCGTCCTGTTCGGCGTCCTGCTGGGCTGGATCTGACCCGCGGCTCACGGTCCGCGCGCCACAATCTTGCCATATCTTCATGCTCTTGCAGGAAAAGGGGTGTGACGGTGCGGGTATGCCTGCCGGCACGCCCCATGGATGTTCACCCGCCTGGAGCTGACAATGATGCATGGGACGACGATGGCCCTGGCCTTCCTCGGCACCGCCCTGGCCGCCACGCCGGCCTTCGCCGCCTATAACGGTTTCTATTTCGGCCTCGAAGGCGGTTACGAATCCAACGGCAGCACGGCGGATCACCTCACCATCGGGCAGCCGCCCATCGGCAGCGCGACCCAGGAGCGGAGAGGCGGCACCGGCCTCGCCTACGGCCTTTTCCTGGGCTACGATTTCGAGCTCTCGCCGCGCTGGTTCGCGGGGGTCGAGGGCAGTGCCAGCATGAGCAACGCCGACATCAAGTTCGTCGATCTCGATGGCGCGCCCGCGGGAGCGCAGGGCGTGAAGGTGGTGATGAAGAACTCCTTCGCCCTGTCCGCGCAGCTCGGCTACATGGTCCTGGACCGGCTGGGTCTCTATGCCCGCGTCGGCCTGCCGGGCGCCAGGATCAAATATAAAAGCCTTGCCCCCGGCTCGCCCGCCATGGGCGGCGATTCCAGCTATTTCAGCACCTATCAGGTGGGCGCCGGCCTGCAATACGCCGTGGGACGGCATCTCTTCACACGCCTCGAATACACCTACAGCGACCTGGAGCTCGGACCCGCCGGAGCGCTGGACGGGCGCCACCGCGTCATGCTGGGCATCGGCCTGGGCTACTGAGCGAAGTCCCTGGGAACAAACATAGACCGAGACCAGATTTTCCACTAATCTCAGCGCCATGGTCGCCAGGGTGAAAACCGTTGCCTTCATCGGCATTGAGGCGCGCCCGGTGGACGTGGAAGTGCAGATCACCGGGGGCCTGCCCGCCTTTGCCGTGGTGGGCCTGCCCGACAAGGCGGTGACGGAAGCCCGCGAACGGGTGCGCGCCGCGCTGGACGCCGTGGGCATGGCCCTGCCGCCCAAGCGCATCACGGTCAATCTCGCCCCGGCCGACCTGCCCAAGGAAGGCAGCCATTTCGACCTGCCCATCGCCCTTGCCATCCTCGCCGCCATGAACGTCATCCCGGCGGGGGAGCTTGCGCATTACCTGGTATTGGGCGAGCTGGGGCTGGACGGGGGCATCGCCCCGGTGAACGGGGTGCTGCCCGCCGCCATCGCGGCGGCGGAACTGGACTGCGCCCTCATCTGCCCCCGTGCCAGCGGGCCGGAGGCCGCCTGGGCCGGCGAAGTGGAGGTGGTGGCGGCGCCGTCCCTCCTGGCGCTGGTCAATCATGTCAGGGGCACGCAGGTGCTCTCCCCGCCCGAGCCTGCGGGGGAGGCTCCCTTGAGCCGCGGCGGCGACCTCAAGGACGTCAAGGGCCAGGAGACCGCCAAGCGGGCGCTGGAAGTGGCCGCCGCCGGCGGGCACCATATGCTGATGGTCGGTCCTCCCGGCGCCGGCAAGTCGCTCATGGCCGCCTGCCTGCCCGGCATATTGCCGCCGCTCACGCCGTCCGAGGCGCTGGAGGTGAGCATGATCCAGAGCGTGGCGGGCGCGCTCGCCGAAGGGCGTATCTCCCGCCAGCGGCCCTATCGTGCGCCTCACCATTCCGCCTCCATGGCGGCGCTCACCGGCGGCGGCCTGAAGGCCCGGCCGGGGGAGATATCGCTCGCCCACAAGGGCATCCTGTTCCTGGACGAGCTGGCGGAGTTCTCCCGCGCCGTGTTGGACAGCCTGCGGCAGCCCCTGGAAACCGGCATGGTGACGGTGGCGCGGGCCAATGCCCATCTGGACTATCCGGCGGACGTGCAGCTCGTCGCCGCCATGAACCCGTGCCGCTGCGGCCATCTGGGCGACGCGGCGCTGGCCTGCCACAAGGCGCCCCGATGCGCCATGGACTATCAGTCCCGGATCTCCGGTCCGCTGATGGACCGTATGGACATCCATATCGAGGTGAATGCCGTATCGGCCCGCGATCTCACATTGCCGCCCCCGGCGGAGGACAGCGCCGCCGTCGCCGCCCGCGTGGCCGAAGCCCGGCAGCGCCAGCAGCGGCGGTTCGAGAAAATGGGAGAGAGCCGCATCACCACCAACGCCCGGGCGGACGGCCGCATTCTGGAGGAGATCGCCCGGCCCGACGACGCGGGATCGAAACTGCTGGAGGAGGCGGCGGACCGCTTCCGCCTGACCGCCAGGGGCTATCACCGCGTGCTGCGTGTCGCCCGCACGCTGGCCGATCTGGCGGGCGTGGACCGGGTGGCGCGCAGCCACATCGCCGAGGCCCTCACCTACCGGCGGGTGGGCGTGGCGCGGTGAAGGGTGCGCACAAGCTCGACTGTTAGGTCCAGGAACTCTGGATTCGCCGGTCAAGCCGGCGAATGACGAAAGGGAAAACGGTCAAAGTTGGGTGAGGGGCGGTCCAATCTCGACGCAATGCCTTAAACCGTCCGGATCACTCCTGGATGCCGAGCCGCTCCATCACGCGCAGGCGGGCTTCGCCGGTGGCGCGGTCGGGGACGTAGAGAAGGCCGCTGATGCGGCGCAGGAGGTTGGCCTCATAATCGTGCAGCACGCCGTCGGCATAGACCACTTCCCACAGCATCTCCATCATGGTGACGCGTTCCTGTTCGGAGAAATGGTCCTTGATGACCCGCGTGTGGCGCACCAGCCCGGCGGATTCGTCCTGCCGGACCCGGGCGGCCTCGAGAAGCTGCGCGATCTCGTCCCCGGTCATGGTGAAATGGCGGGCCAGGATGTCCTTGATGACCGCTTCCTCCTGGCCGCCGAACTCGCCGTCGAGGGTCGCGGCTTCCACCAGCAGCACGGCCGTGGCCAGCCGCAGCTCTCCCTGGTCCCTGGCAGGGGCGTCCTGGGCCTCCGCCCGGTCGATCAATGCTTTGAGGCGTTCAAACATAGGCAACTATAGGCAGGAAGGGCGGAAAAGGGCAACGGCCCACAATATGAGGCCCACAATATGAGGGTGTGCCCGGTCCATTGGGACCGGGTACAGGGGCGGAGCTCAGAACCCGTAGACCAGGCTTGCCTTGGTCTGCGTATCCGTGTTCTTGGTGCCGGCCGGCGGGCTTGTATCGGTGTTGGTCTCGAAGGACAGGCGGCCGGAGAGATGCGCGTTGATCGCCATGGTGATGGAGGTCAGCGTGTCGAAGGTGGCGGTGGACTTCCCGTAGAGGATGTCGATCTCGTTGCGGAACAGGGTGGAGTCGCTGATCTGCCACTCGAACTTGCTGTTCGCCAGGCCGATGATTTCCGACTCCTTGCCCGAGCCGTCGCTCAATGCGGCGTAGCGGTAACCGGGGCCGGCTTCCAGCTCCCACAGCATGTCGTCATTCTTGATGATCCGGTTACCATAGCCGCCGGCGGCGACGATGCGGTAGCTGTAGCCGCTGAAACGGTCGTCCACATATTCGGTGGACCCGAAAATGTAGGACCGGTCATCGATATTGTAATTGGTTTCGTAGCCCAGGCGGAACCGCTGCTTGGAGGTGATGCCGTTGGTGCGGGTGAAATCGAACGACCCGTCGAAATAGTGGCGCCACCTGTCGCCCTCGCGCTTCAGCGTGAACGCCATCCCGGCGGCCTTCTCATCGGTGTTGCCGGTGTTCAGGCTGCCGGCGAGCTGCACGTCGCCGCCCCAACCGTCAAATCCGAAGAAGCCGGTGGGCAGCGGCGGCGCCGGAGCCGGCGGCTCGACGATCTTCACCATGGGAACCACCTCCTCGTCGACTTGCGTCGCCGCGTCGATCTTGCCCAGCGCTTCACTGGCCGCGCCGCTCTGGGAATCGCTCAGGATGGCCCGGACTTCCTGGACATCGTCCGGGTAGGTTTCCATGATGGTGCCGGCCACGACCTGAATGGCGGCGGCATCGCCCCCGGCGATAGCCGTTTGCAGCATCCGTCTGGCGGCGTCCGGCAATTCGGCGAGTGCGGTGGTGGAAAAGGTCCCCATCCCCAGAACCAGCGAGATGGAGAGTGCCCCAATGCCCCTACTGTTCATTGCGCCCAATACCCTCTTGTTCTCAAACTCAACACGGACTTATTAATCACTACGTCGTCATCTGAAAACCCGTTTTCCGCCCCGAATATTAATATTTGTTAAAGGATGTCCGGCTTTGGCACGCGAGAGGGGAATGTGCGGTGACACAATGGCTTAGACATTCCAAATGAGATCATTCGTTTAGCAAGTAAGGTTAACATTTGTCGGCGGCAGAAAAAATTTTGGCTGGACGGTACACGGCGCGCATGCAAGCGCCCTTCGTGGTGTTCCTGATCGGCCTGCGGATCAACCGTCTGCGGTCCGTCAGGCACTGGTGGCCCACGGTGAGGGAGATGCCGCGCATGCTCAAACACCTGGAAGCCGACCCGCAGTCGGGCCTCCTGGGCCACCGGACAGTGTGGTACTGGCGGGGCGTCGAGGTGATTCAGTACTGGCGGTCCTTCGAGGCGCTGGAGCGCTTCGCGCGCGACACAAAGGGACCCCATTGGCCCGCATGGCGTCGATTTTACGCCAATATCCGGGATGACGGACCCGTGGGCATCTGGCACGAGACCTACCGGGTGGCGCCCGGCGAATACGAGACCCTCTACGGCAACATGCCCCGGTTCGGGCTCGCGGCCGCCGGCGAGGCCGTGGAACTGACGGATCTCCGGCGCGCCCGCAAGCGCATGCGCGACTCGGGCACGGCGGAGTGACGCCGAGTCGCGGGGGCGCGTTTCAGTCCTTCATCATCTTGTCGATGGCGCGGCGCTCCGCCTTGGTGGGCCGCCCGGCGCCCTTGGGCCGGCTCGGGGCGCTCATGGCGCGCTCGGCCTTCGGCAGGGGCGGCGGCGACAGATCCTCATAGAGGGCCCGGGCTTCCGGCGCCGGGCCGCGGCGCGTGCCGAGGGCCAGCACCCGCACCACCTTGATGTGCTCCCCTTGAGCGAACGTCAGCACATCTGAGGGTTTCACCGCGGCGCTGGATTTGGTGACGCGCTGGCCGTTGATGCGCACCCCCTGGCCGGTGACCACCCGGGCGGCGAGAGAGCGCGTCTTGAAGAACCGTGCCTGCCACAGCCACTTGTCGATGCGCAGGCTCGCCGCGCCGTCGGGCACGGTCATGAGGGCGTATCCTTGCCGGCCAGCTTTTGCAATTCCGCCAGCCCGGCGAGCGGACGGTTCTCATAGCGCTGTAGCGGCGGGGCGGCCTTTCTGGGCCTGCGCCGGCGGGGGGGCTTCGTCACCTCCCTTGGTGCCCGCTCGAAGCCCGAGACCTCGCGCTCGGCGGTGCGATAGCCGAGCGCCGCCATCACCGCATCGAACGCCGCCGCCTTGAGGCCAAGGGTTGCCGCCAGGTCCGGCCCGGCGGCGATGAAGCCGTCCTGCTCGCGGCGGATGAGACCGGTGAGAAACCGGTCCAGCGCGTCGATGCGGATGGCCCGGCCGGCGACCAGCCGGTATCCGGCCCGGCGCCAGGCCTCTTCATCGTATGTACTGTCCGCTTCGAGGCTCACACGCCCGGCATCCACGTCGGGCACGTCCCGCCCCGTCGCCACCTGCCAGAGCAGCGCCTTCAGGCGGGCCGGCGCGGGCTTGAGCAAGCGCGGCAGGAACACATCCTGCGGCCCGAGCCGGACGCCCAGAGTCTTGAACTGCTGACGGTCGGCCTTGGCCAACGCCTTGATATGCCCGGCGACCGCCGCCCGGGGCAGGGCGCCGCCCTCCTCGTGCAGCCGGAAGGCGATGGCCCGCACCGGCCCGCTGGCCGCCACCTCTGCGGCGCCGATGGCCTTCAGCGGGGCAAGAGGAGCAAGCGCCGCCGCCATGTGTGCGGCCAGCCAGGCCCTCAGCCGGTCCTCGACGCGGGTCAATTGGGCCGTCTCCTGGAGATCATGCCGCTTCAGCGCGATGGCGGGGCGCAGCCAGTGGCTGCCGGCGGCGAGGGTGGCCACGACCTCGCCCTCGAAGCTGATATCGCCCGTCCGGTCATCGAGGGCAAAGGCCTCGTCCGCCGCATCGGCGAGCGCGCGGACGCGGCGCGGCAGCTCGCTCCTCAGCGCCTCGCGTGCCGCCTTCATGACCAGGGTGCGGTCGTCGCCCGCCGCCGCCTCGTCCACCTCGAAGCGGAAGCCTTTGAGAGCACCTACATATTCTCCCTCCACGGTCACCACGCCGTGCCGGTCCACGCCGGAGAGCATGGGGCCGGCGCGCTTCAGGCTGCGGGCGAGGACGGTGCTGCGCCGGTCCACGAAGCGTTGGGTCAGCCGCTCGTGCAGGGCGTCGGAGAGGCGGTCCTCGATATCGCGGGTATGGCCCTGCCAGTATCCGGGATCGTTGATCCAGCTTCCGCGATGGGCGATATAGGTCCAGGTGCGGATATGGGCCAGGCGGGCGGCCAGGCTGTCGATGTCTCCTTGCGTGCGGTTGAGGGGCTCCACCTGCTTGGCCATCCACTCGGCGGGCAGGATGCCGTCATGATCCATCAGATGGCCGTAGATGCGGGCCACCAGCCGGGCATGGATATCCGGCATCACCTTGGCGAAATCCGGCAGGCGGCAGACCTGCCACAAAAGGCCGATGGCGGCAGGGCCGCGCGCCAGGGCGCGGATACGGTCCTCACGGGCCAGGCGCCGGAGCACCGCCAGGTCCTGCGCCTCCCGCGCCAGCACCAGGCCGGGCGTCGCCGACGGCCGCTCCAGGGAGGCGATCAGATGCTCAAGGGTCGAATAATCGACGGCGCTGGAGCGCCATTGCAACTGTTCGATGGCGGGGAAGCGGTGGTCCTCGATGGCGTCGATCATCTCCGCCGGCATCTCGCCCACCTCGCTCAGCGAGCCGAAGGAGCCGTCGCTCAGGTGCCGCCCGGCGCGGCCGGCGATCTGTCCCGCCTCCGAGGCGGTCAGCATGCGGTGGCGCTGGCCGTCGAATTTGGTGAGCCCGCCGAATGAGACATGGTTGATATTGAGGTTGAGGCCCATGCCGATGGCGTCGGTCGCCACCAGATAGTCCACGTCGCCATTCTCGAAGAGCGCCACCTGGGCGTTGCGCGTCCTGGGGCTGAGCGCCCCCATGACCACCGCCGCGCCGCCCTTGTGGCGCCTGAGCAGCTCGGCCAGCGCATAGACCTCGTTGGCGGAGAAGGCCACCACGGCGGCGCGCCGCGGCAGGCGCGAGAGCTTGCGCATGCCGGCATAGGTGAGCCGGGAGAAGCGGTCGCGCGTCTCGAAGGTGGCATCGGGCAGCAGGCGCTCCAGCGCCCGGCGCATGGAGGCCGCGCCCATGAACATGGTCTCGTCCCGCCCGCGGGCCCGCAGGATGCGGTCGGTGAACACATGGCCGCGCTCGGCATCCGCCGCGAGCTGAATCTCGTCCACCGCCAGGAAGGCCACCTCGCGCTCCAGCGGCATGGCCTCCACCGTGCAGACGAAATAGGCGGCGTGGGGCGGCTGGATGCGTTCCTCGCCGGTGACCAGGGCGACCAGCGCCTTGCCCTTGACCTTCACCAGCCGTTCATAGACCTCCCGCGCCAGGAGACGGAGCGGCAGGCCGATGATGCCGGAGGAATGGGCCAGCATGCGCTCGATGGCCAGATGCGTCTTGCCCGTGTTGGTGGGCCCGAGCACCACGCGCAACCGGCCGCCATGCGGTCGCGGCGATACCGCCAGGGGCTGGCGCTGCGGGCGGTAGCGGTAATCGGAACCGGACGTCATGGACCGATAGTTTGTCCTTTTGCGGCCGATTGCAAGAGAGCGCCAGGATGGTTTGCTCCGGCTGCAAACTGTTTTACATTGCGCACAGCCAACAAGGGGTCATCCCCCGCCTGTCAGGAGAGCGCCACATGAAACTGAACCATCTCATTCCCTCCACCTTTTCGGCCCGCGTGCGCATGCAGGTCTATGCCAAGGGCATCGATATCGAGCTCAACCATGTGCATTTCCCGGTGGAGGAGGACTATCGCCGCCGCACCGGCACGGGCAAGGTGCCCTCGCTGGAGGTGGAGGGTTACACGCTCATCGAATCCACCGCCATCGCCGAATATCTGGAGGATCTCGGCCAGGGCCGGAGCCTCAGGCCCACGGCGCCCCTGGAGCGCGCCAAGATGCGCCAGCTCGTGCAGATCTGCGATCATTACATTGCCCCCCATCTCCTGCATTTCATCATGGCCATGGTGCGTGGCAGCCACGACCCCGCCGTGCTGCGGGATGCCGGGCCGAAGCTGATGGCCGGCCTGCAGCTCCTGGAAAGCCGGCTTGAGGGCCAGAGCCACGCCGTGGGCAGCCAGCTCAGCCTCGCCGACTGCGCCATTGTGCCGAACCTCGTCTATGTGACCGGTTTCCTGCCGCTTCTCGGCATGCCGGAGCCGCTGCGCGACTGCCCGCGCCTGGCCCGCTATTTCGACGCCATCGCCAGCGAGCCGGCGGCGGCCAAGGTCATCGAGGAGATGCGTTCCTTCGGCGGCTGATCCCGGCTTTATCCCGGGAAACACGAAGAGCATGCACCGCCAGGGCGCATGCTCTTTTCATTTCGTGCGGCGCAATCTGCCCGCGGGGGCCGGATGGCCGGTGTCCGGCCTCGCGTTACTGGGCCTCGGGGTCCGTTTCGGAATCGGAGCCGCTGTCGGCCAGGAAATAGACGCCGACCGCCGCGCCGACGATGATGGCACCCCAAAGAAGGGTGGACGGCTTGGGCGCAAAGAAACCGAGCCTCGTGCCATTGATCGGGTCATGGGTGGTGGTCAGCGCCGTCTGGTTGGCGATGCTGAGGCGCTGGAAACCCTGATGCGTGAAATCCAGGGAGGCCAGGGAGGCCCGGCGGGTCACCGGGGAAAACGGATCGCCGCCCGGCTGGAAGGATTTGTAGAAATCGAGTCCCAGGGCCAGGCGCGGCTCCGGTGTGGTGGCGCGGTCCCCGCCCAGCGGCACGGTGAACCTGAGCCCGGCGGTCACACCATCGTGCAGGACGGCGGTCTCCGAGGAGCCATAGGACGTCAGGGAGACTGCGGCAGTGGCGGGCATGCTGTTCGAGGCGAGAAGGCCGAGGACGGCCAGGCAGCAGCCGGTGAATTTCCCGGTAAGCTTCATCGTGGGGTCTCCATCTCCGGTTCTGATCGGCGTTTCTTGTACGGCCCTCCGAGTTTTAGGGTGTCAGGCCCTGACAGACAATGACTATCTTTCCGATATACATCCTTTCAGCTCGGTAAGCCGGCCGGACGAGCCTTGACCGCAGGCGGGGAAAGGCGATCATGCGGGGCATGGGCGGAAAATGCGTCAGATGGCTCACCGGCGCGGCGATGGCCGTTCTCACCGCAGGCGGCGCCGGCGCGGCGCCGCCTTCCGTCGATATCGCCGTGCGCCTGCAGCTCGATCCGCTGTCCTATGATTTCTCCCGCGACCACCGGGAGCTCAAGTCGCTGGCCCAGTGCGAGCGGCCGGGCACCTCGGGCAAGTATCTGGGCCTCAGCCGGTCCTCCGTCAGCACGCGCTTTTCGACAAGGCTGGCCGTGCGCCCCATGGGCGAGGCCTATACGGGCGACGTCATCTCCATGAACGTGACACTGCGCCTCTCCGGCCGGACGGTCTATATCGCCAGCGAACTGCCAAAGGGCAGTTGCTCCTTCAAGGAGACCATGGCCCACGAAATGCGCCATGTGGCGGTGGACGAGGAGCTGGCGCGGATGTTCCAGGCCCGCCTGCGCGCGGCGCTCGACGATATATTGCCCTCGGTGACCGGGGTTCTGGGCTCCACGCCGCAGGACATCAAGACCACCATCGAGGCCCGGCTGAACCATATGCTGGAGCGGGAGCTGCGGGAGATGAGGGTGATGCGCAGCGACCGCCAGGCCGAGGTGGACAGCGCCGATGAATATCTGCGGCTGGAGGAGTCCTGCGGCGGCGAGACCCGCTCGCTCATCATGGACACGGAGGCGGACGATCCGGGCTGGCATGCGCCTGTCGCCTGTCCGCCGTCCTGAATCGCGGTTCTGATCGTGGTTTCCGGGGCCGATGCGCCCGCACCCCCTTGACGGGGCCTGTCGTCTCCACTATACCACCCGCCACCGGAGCCCCGTGCTCCGCATTTTATTTTATGGACAAGGACGAGTCGGAGCCATGGCCAGACGGTGTGAACTGAGCGGTAAGAGTGTTGCCACCGGCAACAATGTGAGCCACGCGAACAACAAGACGCGTCGGCGCTTCCTGCCGAACCTGAACAAGACGGCCATCCTGAGCGATTCGCTGAAGCAGTCGGTGAGCTTCCGTGTGGCCACCTCGACGCTGCGGACCATCGACCATGTGGGTGGCCTGGACGCCTATCTGTTGAAGACGCCGGATGCCAAGCTGTCGGCCAGGGCCCGCCAGGTGAAGAAGCTGGTGCAGAAGAGGCAGCAGGCCAGCGCCTGAGCCCTTGCGCCACGCCGTTGACGGAAAACGTCGCCCCGAGCGGCGTTTTTTATTGCGATTGCGGCTGCCAGTGGAAGGTCAGCAGCAGCGTGCGCTGCAGGAGATTGAAATTGTCATCCGAGGCCACGAAGATCCGATAGCCGCCGTCTTCCGCCGGAATGGCGGCCACCGCTTCCATATTGTCCACGGTCATGGGCGGTTCGATGGTGGCCAGCGTCTGCGCCTGCATGGACCCGCCGGGGGCGATTGACGCCGCCCTGATGAGCCGCAGGCGCATGGCGGCTCCGGTGAGCAGGCTGAAGCGCCGCTCCAGCAGCAGCACGTCGCCATTGCCGAGTGCCGTGGCGTCGGTCGGCTTGAAATTGCCGCTCACCGGCAGGGACAGGGGCTCCGCCCCGTCCTCCGAGATCAGCCAGGCCACAGCCTCCCCGGCCTCGGTGCGGCCTTCCTCGGTGATGGCGAGCAGCCGTCCGTCGGTCAGTTCCGCCAGCGCTTCCACGCCGCCGTTGCGCGGCAATTCCGCCATGCCGGGAATGGGCTCGATGGCAAGGGCGGTCTGCTTGAACAGGAGGGTCGGCTCATCGAGCGACTTGAGGCTGTAGCGCCAGATGCGATGGAATCCCTCGAAGCTGACGACGATGCCCTTGGGGCCGAAGGCCAGCCCTTCCGAATCATTGTTGGAGAAATCGAGCGGCCGGCCCCGCCAGTCGCGCATGGGCGCCTCTTCAACATTGGCAAGGCCGCTCACCTTGTCCTTTTCGTAGACCATCTCGCCGGAAAACCAAGTGCCCCGGTCCGACATGGCGATGAAGTGGCAGCCGTTCTCCTCCACCACCAGGCCGGAGATGCCGCCGAAATTGGCGTCCTCGGACCTGAGCTGCAGGCCGCCCGTGTAGGTTAGCGTGCCGACGGTGCTGCGGGCCGTATCCTTGGGGTCGAGGGGCACGGGCACGGCCGTGACCTCCACCTGGGTGGCGGCGACCTTTCCCTGCTCGGGCGGTAAGGATTGCGCCCCGGCCGGGGCCGCCGTCCCCAGGGACAGGGCAAGAGCCAGCAGCGGTGCCGCGTTCAGGACAGCCAAACGGCGTTGGGAAAAGGCGTATGACACGAATGCCCCTTACGAGAGGCGGCCCGCCCCGGGGCCGCGGATTCCACCTGTGATCCGCGTACTATAACAGCAATCCGGGCGAGGGGCAGAGCCTAAGTCGCTCAGCCGGTCCCGGGCAGGGGGCACCAGGGCCGCCGGGCCCCGCCCCCATACGGCCGGGCGAGGCCGGCATCCAGCAATATGGCGGCGGCGTCCGCGCCTTCGGACAGCTCCACCCGCGCCACCACGCGGCCGGCATATTTGCCGTTGGAGATGTCTCTCAGCCGCACTGTCCGGCCGAGACGCCCTGCCAGCAGGTCTTTCGCCGCCTGCGCCATGGCGCGTTCCCGTGCGCATTTCCCGTGCAGCTCCGGCGCGTCGATGCCGGCGATGCGCACCAGCGTCTCCACGTCCTGGCCGAGCCAGACGCGCGCCGCCACGCGCAGCGTATCGCCATCTACCACGTCCAGCACCCGCGCTTCCACCGGCCCCGGCATGGCCGAGACCTTGGGCCGGGCCACGGAGGACGGCAGGGCCGCCGTAAGTATCGCCGCGAAGACAAGGTTGGAGCGCATTACCATAGGTTGCATATATCCTCATAATACAACATATTAAACTCATGGTAGCAGAAGAATGGAACAAATCAAGAACAATTTGGACGCAGATCGCCGACGATACATATTGCAAAAGCGATCATCCTGATTAGTGCCGCCCCAATGCCGATCCCGGCGCGGAGCGGGTCGAAATCGCTTTCATAATCTCGCGGAGTGCCCTGTCGAGAGGTGGTGAAGCAGTTGTCGCGAATCCGGGGATGCAGTTTTATCAGCGCCGGCGTCGAAGGCGAGAACAAAGCGAGTCCGAAAAGACTCGGTGCTGATTTCAATATATGGTATAAAAAGTAAGCCCTAAGGTGCGGAAACACCCTAGGGCTTGTAGAAACCGCTGGATGGCAGCGGCACTGAATATGCTCTGGTTATGCCCCTAAAGCGCCCGTGCAGTCAATGCCTCCAGCAACACATGGAGGTGTCAAAGTGACACACGCGACGGCTACTTGGACAGCCCCTGGCGGCTCGACCATCAATTTCGAAGTGTATCCAATTGGGACTGCGTTCAATTCGGTTTCCGGCGTTTATATCTTCGCCAAGCCGGCAGCCAATGGCAATTGGGACCCCGTCTACATAGGCGAGGCGGCAAACCTTAACGAGCGCCTGAATACTGGACTCCAAAGTCACCACGCTTGGCCGAACATCAGGCTGCATGGCGCAAGTCACCTGTTGGTGACAAAGATTAGAGGAGCGCGGGACAACAGGCTCGCGCTTGAGACTGCTTTACGCCATGCGTTCGATCCTGTCTGCAATAGGCAGTGATGGCTATTGGGCGGAACCTTCTCGTCCCATTCCTTAGTGGCTTATGCGGCTTTCGAAGCGTCTTCCGCCCAGAACCTCCTCTCTCTTCTCCTATTAGGATTTGGCCATGGCTAAAGCTGATATTTGGTTTCACGGTTTGATCGTCGGAAAGAAAGACCTTTCCGAACCGCCTATCCTATTTCCAAGTATACCGCCAAATTTCTACCAAGCGGTCGGTAATCTGATAGTGCATTGGGGCCTCATGGAACAGCAACTCAATATCCTCGTATGGGCCTTGCTCAAGGCCAATGGCACTACTGAAAATGATTGGCGCGGTCGAAGCTTTGATAGGCGCTATGACCTGTTCAAATCGGAATGGGAGCGATTCTCAGATGGGCTCCCGACACTCCAGTCGTTCAATTCTGATATCCACACCAAAATCCGTACCTGGAAGGTGCTACGAGATGCGGTATCCCATAAGGAGATGGAAATGGGCATCAGTACGGATGGCAACCATGTTATTCAATTCTATCACAAGACAAGAGCCAAACAGAAGTCACGCTCATATTCGGCAGCCGACTTCGATAGAGCCGCTAATGATATCTCTTCCGCCGCCGGCTGGCTGCGCTGGGTCTGTCAACCCAATGCCGTTTGGCCACTTCCACCGGCCGATATGCAGCGACTACGCGGTTTGCCGAATACGGATCACTTGAGGACTCCCACTTAACTAAAGCTGCTGTCTCCTCCTCATTCCGAGAGCAAATGGATGCAAAATATCCTTGTCCGCTCTCCGTTCCCTCAGAAATCGCTGATGATGCCGTTCTTCTCCCAGTCGCCGTAGCGGGTGGGCTCGGGGCCCTTCTGGCCGCCCACTTCCTTGGGGCGGTCCGTGGGCCGGGATATGGGAGCCGTCTCCGGCGTCCTGGCCTTATCGGGGGATGGGGTGGCGGGGTCTTTCTGCGTCATGGCTCGGTCACCGCTGAATTGCGCTTGAACGGGGGCTCCGGTTCCTTACATAGCTTACATAGGATGAGCGGATGCACTTGACCATCCGTTTTTATGACGAGGCAACGATGAGCTATTTCCGGACGGCCCTGCTCCTGGCGGGCATGACGGCCCTCTTCATGGGGGTGGGGTATCTGCTGGGCGGCGGCACGGGCATGGTGATCGCCCTGCTCTTTGCCCTGGGCATGAACCTGTTCGCCTACTGGAATTCGGACAAGATGGTCCTGCGCATGTACGGCGCCCGCGAAGTGGGCCCGCAGACGGCGCCGGAGCTCTACGAGATGGTGCAGCGGCTGGCCGGGCATGCGGGCCTGCCCATGCCCAAGGTCTTCATCATGGAGAACCAGCAGCCCAACGCCTTCGCCACGGGGCGCAACCCCGAGCATGCCGCCGTGGCGGTGACCACCGGCATATTGAAGATCCTCACCCGCGAGGAACTGGCGGGCGTGCTGGCCCATGAGCTCAGCCACGTCAAGCACCGCGACACGCTGATCATGACCATCACCGCCACGCTGGCCGGCGCCATCGGCATGCTGGCCAATTTCGCCCTGTTCTTTGGCGGCGGCAACAGCCGCAACAACCCGCTGGGCATCGTCGGCATCCTGCTTCTCATGGTCTTGGCGCCGCTTGCGGCCATGCTGGTGCAGATGGCTATCTCGCGGACGCGGGAATATGCGGCCGATGCCGAGGGTGCGAGAATCTGCGGGCGGCCCTTGTGGCTGGCGTCGGCGCTCGAAAAGTTGCATATGGGGTCGCAGCGCTTCACCAACGCGCAGGCGGAGGCCAATCCGGCCACCGCCCATCTCTTCATCGTCAACCCCTTGCACGGCGGCCGCATGGACAATCTCTTCTCCACCCATCCCAGCATGGAAAACCGCATCGAACGGCTGCGCCGGATGACGGTCTGACCGGCTAATGGCGGCGGACAACGGCATGGATGCGCGCCGCGCGGCGCTGGCGGCGCTCGCCGCCATCCTGGAGAAGGGGGAGGCGCTGGATTCAGCCATCGAGACCGCGGCCGGCGGGCTGGAGGCGCGCGACCGGGCCTTCCTGCGTGCCCTTCTTTCCACCACGCTCCGCCGGCTGGACGAGATCGACGGGCTGATCGACCGCTGCCTGGAGCGGCCCCTGCCGAAGGCGGCCCTGGCCGTGCGCCATATCCTCCGCCTCGCCGTGGCGCAGCTTTTCTTCCTCGACGTGCCGCACCATGCGGCGCTGGACACCGCCAACCGCCTGGCCGTGCGTCACCGCAACCCGCAGGTGCGCCGGCTGAAGCCGCTGGTCAACGGCGTGCTGCGCCGCCTGACGCGCGAAGCCCCGACGCCGCTCGACGGTGTGGAGGCCGGCATCCGCAACACGCCCGCCTGGCTTCTCGATGCATGGACGGCGGCCTATGGGGCGGAAGAGGCGGGCCGCATCGCCGCCGCCCATTTGGCCGTGCCGCCCACCGACATCACGCTGAAGCCGGGCGAAGACGCAGCCGCCTGGGCGCGCAGGCTCGATGCCGACCTGCTGCCCACCGGCAGCCTGCGCCTGAAGGGCGACGGCGCCATAGCGGACCTGCCGGGCTTTTGCGACGGCCATTGGTGGGTGCAGGACGCGGCGGCGGCCCTGGCCGCGCGCCTGGCCGGCGATATCACGGGCCGGCGCGCCATCGACCTGTGCGCCGCGCCGGGCGGCAAGACGGCGCAGCTCGCCGCCATGGGCGCCGCCGTCACCGCCGTGGACCGGTCCGACGCCCGACTCACCCGCGTGTGGGACAATCTGGAGCGCCTGGGGCTCACCGCCGGGATCGTTGCCGCCGATGCCACCCAATGGCAGCCGGATGAGCCGGCGGACCTCGTGCTCCTCGATGCGCCCTGCAGCGCCACGGGCACCATCCGCCGCCACCCGGACCTGCCGCGGGTGAAGACGGCCGCCGCCATCGCCGAACTGGTGCCCCTGCAGGCCCGGCTGCTGGACAGGGCGGCCGCCATGGTGGCCCCCGGCGGCCTGCTGATCTATTGCGTCTGCTCCCTGCAGCCCGAGGAAGGCGAGGAGCGCATCGCGCACTTCCTGTCCGATCATCCGACCTTCACCCGCCAAGCGGTTATGCCAGGCGAGGTCCCAAGCCTGGGAGACGCCGTGACCGCCGAAGGCGACCTGCGCATCCGCCCCTCCCTTTGGGCGGAACTGGGCGGCTTGGATGGGTTTTTCGTCTCCCGGCTCCTCAAGGCCGGCGGCTGAGCCGCCGCGCCTCTTTACGGGCCGAGGCCATTGCCCCGATTCTGGGAACCTGCTAATCAGTTTGCATGCAGCAAACGGTCAAGATCGCCCCGTCCATCCTCTCCGCCGACTTTGCCCGCCTGGGCGAGGAGGTGCGCGCCATCACCGAAGCCGGCGCGGATTACATCCATGTCGATGTGATGGACGGGCATTTCGTGCCCAACATCACCATCGGGCCGGCGGTGGTCAAGGCGCTGCGCCCGCACAGCGACCGGCCCTTCGACGTGCATCTGATGATCGCGCCGGTGGACCCCTATATCGCGGCCTTCGCCGATGCGGGGGCGGATATCCTGACCTTCCATCCGGAGGCCGGCCCGCATGTCCACCGCACCATCCAGAGCATCAAGGCGGCGGGCATGAAGGCCGGCATCTCGCTCAATCCGGCGACGCCTGTTGCCATGGTGGAACCGGTGATCGAGGATATCGACCTGGTGCTGGTGATGTCGGTCAATCCGGGCTTCGGCGGGCAGAGCTTCATCACCTCGCAGCTCCGAAAGATCGAGACCCTGCGCAAGCTCATCGACGCCACCGGCCGGACCATCGACCTGGAGGTGGACGGCGGCATAGACGCCACCACCGCACCCCAGGCCATTGCCGCCGGGGCCGACGTGCTGGTGGCGGGGACCGCCTCCTTCAAGGGCGGGCCGGACTGCTATGCCGAGAATATCAAGCGGCTGAGGGGATAGACCAAGCCGACCATCACACTGTCACACGCCGCGGACCCATGACGCCCTACTGGCTGGAAGAAAAAGTCGCCGACCCCATTTCCCGATCGATTGGCAACCTGGGACAGGGCGCCAAGGCGAAGTTCTATGCCAGCCGGCTCTACCAGGCCAGCCTGACCGGCCGCCATCCCAATCATCTCGTCGTCTACCCGCAGAACCCGTTTCCCGGCGACCGCGCGAAGGCCGACCCCATGTTCGAGGGGCTGTTCACCTTCGCCGGCATCACCATCGATGCCAGCACCACCCCGCCCTGGACCAGCCCGGAGGTCAGCGAGGCCTGGCTGGAGGAGTGGCACAGCTTCGACTGGCTCAAGCATATCGCGGCGGCGGGCGGCGAGGTGGGCAAGCGCCATGCCCGCGGCTTCGTCAAGTCCTGGCTGCAGAATTTCGCCCGTTTCGACGCCATCGCCTGGCGGCCGGATATCCTGGCCCGCCGCCAGATGGCCTGGCTCTACCATGCCAAGCTGATCCTCGATCCCACGGACCTGGTGTACCGCAGCGTGGTGATGAACACGCTGGCCCGCCAGGCCCGGCATCTGCATCGCGTGGGCCCCGGCGCCCCCGCCGGCATGCCGCGCCTCGTCTCCGCCGTGGGGCTGGTGTTCTCCAGCCTGTGCCTGCCCTATTCCGCCCGGCGCTTCGAGACGGGGATTGAGTTCCTGAAACGCGAGCTGAACGCGCAGGTGAAGGGCGACGGCGGCTATATCTCCCGCAACCCGGAAGACCAGTTTACCGTGCTGCGCCTGCTGGCGGCACTGCGCAAGCTCTTCCAGACGGCGGACAGGGAAGTGCCCACCGTCCTGCAGCAGACCATCGACCGCATGGTGCCCATGGCCCGCGCCTTCCTGCATGGCGACGGCGGCCTGACGCTGATGAACGGCGCCAATGTGGGCGATCCGGCGGCGCTCAAGCTTGCCCTTACGCTTTCGGAATCCCACGGCAAGCCCATCGCCGACGCCAGCCATACCGGCTATCAGCGCATCGCCGCCGAGCAGACGCTGGCGATCGTGGATGCCGGCCGCCCGCCGTCCCGCGACATCGCGGGCACCGCCCATCACGCGGCGCCCCTCGCCTTCGAGTTCAGCGTCGGCGAGAAGCGCCTGGTGGTCAATTGCGGCCATGCGGCGCACGGCCCCTGGGAGCGGGCCAGCCGCACCACCGCCGCCCATTCCACCCTGGTGCTGGGCAGCCGCAATGCCTGCGGCATCCTCGCCAACGGCAAGCTGGGCCGGGTGCCGGGCGTCGTCACCGCCCGGCGCCAGGAAGCGGACGGCCAGGTGTGGCTCGACCTCAGCCACGACGGCTATGGCAAGATCTTCAATATCGTCCATGAGCGCCGCATCTATCTCTCGGCCGACGGCGCGGACCTGCGCGGCGAAGACCTGCTCAGCGGTCCCGGCGTGGAGAAGCACCGGGGGCTGGAATTCACCGTGCGCTTCCACCTGCACCCCACCGTTCCGGCCTCGCTCCTCGGCGGCGGGGATTCCGTGGTGCTGCGCATCGGCAAGTCGGAAGCCTGGCGGTTCACCGCGCGGGGCGGCACGGTGACGCTGGAAGAAAGCATCTATCTGGCCGACGGCGAGCACCGCAAGGCGGAGCAGATCGTGGTCACCGGCCGGCTCGGCGAGGGTCGCCCCCAGGTCAAATGGTCGTTCAAGCGTCTGGAGGCGCTGAAGGGCGGGCTTTAGGGCGGCCTGCATGAAGCGTTGGTCCTCAAAGGCTTCCGAGGCTGTAGTAGGACCGAAGACAATGGCTTCCCCACCCTTGATGGGAGGGGATTGAGGGGAGGGTGATCCGGCCCCCTGCGAAGCCTCGCCGCCGGAGGCATCACCCCCACCTCGGTCCTCCTCCATCAAGGGGGAGGAGAATCCTTGGGAGCGGGCACGATGCTCTTTGAGTTCATTGCACCTTTCGCCCTTTAATCCTGCGAAAAGAGGCGCTATCAAGCCCATTCCAGCTTTGATCAGGGAATGTTTCGAGAATGTCAGACACCATCCGTCCCGTGCGCCGCGCCCTTCTTTCCGTTTCCGACAAGACGGGCCTTCTGGACCTGGCGACGGCGCTGTGCGATGCCGGGGTCGCGCTCATCTCAACGGGCGGCACCGCCCGCGCCATCCGCCAGGCGGGGCTCGAGGTGACGGATGTTTCCGATGTCACCGGGTTCCCGGAAATCATGGACGGGCGGGTGAAGACGCTGCATCCCTCCATCCATGGCGGGCTCCTGGGCGTGCGCGGCAATGCGGCGCATGAAGCGGCCATGGCGGAGCACGGGATGACCGGCATCGACCTGCTGGTGGTCAACCTCTACCCTTTCGAGGCGACGGTGGCCAAGGGCGCGGGCTTTGATGAATGCATCGAGAATATCGATATCGGCGGCCCGGCCATGATCCGCGCCGCCGCCAAGAACCATGTCGGCGTGGGCGTGGTGGTGGACCCGGCGGATTATGATGACGTCGTGACGTCAATCCGTCAGTCGGGGGGGCTCGACGGCGCGCTGCGCCGCAGGCTGGCCGGCAAGGCCTATGCCCGCACCGCCGCCTATGACGCCGCCATTTCGAGCTGGTTCGCTCATGGAGTGGAGGGCCGGATGTTCCCCGACACGCTCACCCTCTCGGCCGCAAAGCTGGAGGAGCTGCGCTACGGCGAGAACCCGCACCAGAAGGCCGCCCTCTACAGGGCCCAGGGGGCCGGCGGCGGGCTGGTGGGCGCGCGGCAGGTCCAGGGGAAGGCGCTGTCCTTCAACAATCTCAACGATACGGATGCGGCGCTGGACCTGATCAGCGAATTCGACGCCGCGACGCCGGCCATCGCCATCATCAAGCATGCCAACCCCTGCGGCGTGGCCACCGGGCAGACGTTGGAGGCGGCCTACCGGGAGGCGCTCAAATGCGACCCCGTCTCGGCCTTCGGCGGCATCATCGCCGCCAACCGGGCGCTGGACGAGGAAACCGCCCGCGCCATCACCGGGATCTTCACCGAAGTAGTGGTGGCGCCGGATGCCGACGAGGCCGCCATCGCCGTATTCGCGGAAAAGAAGAACCTGCGCCTCCTGCTCACCGGGCCGATGCCCGATCCGAAGCGCCCCGGCCTCGCCATCCGCTCCATCTCCGGCGGCTACCTGCTGCAGAGCCGCGATAATGAGGTGCTGCGCGAGGACGACCTGAAGGTGGTCACCAAACGCCAGCCGACGGCGCAGGAGATGGCCGACATGCGCATGGCCTTCACCGTGGCCAAGCATGTGAAATCCAATGCCGTCGTCTATGTGCGGGGCGGGGCCACGGTGGGCATCGGCGCCGGGCAGATGAGCCGCGTGGACAGTGCGCGCACCGCCGCCTGGAAGGCGCGGGAAGCCGCCGAGGCCGCCGGCGAGGCCGAGCCGCTGACCAGGGGCTCGGTGGTCGCCTCGGATGCCTTCTTCCCCTTTGCGGACGGCCTGCTCACCGCCATCGAGGCGGGGGCCACCGCCGTCATCCAGCCCGGCGGCGCCATGCGCGACGAGGATGTGATCGCCGCCGCCGACGAGGCCGGCATCGCCATGGTGATGACCGGCATGCGCCATTTCCGGCATTAAGGGAGGCCGCCCCATGAAGGACATGATCATTTCCACCACGCCCACGCTCGAGGGCCGGACCATCGCCGAATACAAGGGCCTGGTGAGCGGCCAGGCGGTGATGGGCGCCAATTTCGTGCGGGACTTCTTCGCGGGCATCCGCGACATCGTGGGCGGCCGTTCGGGTTCTTATGAAAAGGAGTTGCGCCGCGCGCGCAATCTCGCCATCGAGGATATGGCCGAGGAAGCCAAAGCGCTCGGAGCCAATGCCGTGGTCGGCGTGGACCTGGACTATGAGACGGTGGGCGAACGCGGCTCCATGCTCATGGTCAGCGCCTCCGGCACGGCGGTCAGATTTCGCTGAGGGTTCGTTCCGCGCCGCCTGACGGCGGGGAAATTCGTGGCTGACTTGCCGGCCAATCTCGTGCAGTCTGGGCCCGCTATCCAAGGTCAGGGGACAAGAGGACGTATGGCCAAAGGCGATCCGCTGAACAAGGACCCGCGATACAGGGACATTGTCGGGACCATCTCCAGGCTGGCGGGCGCGGCCTCGGGCTACGAGGCCGACACCGTCAGGACCTTCGTCGAAGGCTATTACGCCACCGCCGCGGCGGAGGACCTGCTGGACCGCACGCCCGAGACGCTCTACGCCATGGCGCTCTCGCACCTGAAGCTGGCGCGCAAGCGCGCGCCGGGCACCGCCACCGTGAGGGTGTTCAATCCCGGCAAGGCCAAGGACGGCTGGACGTCGCCCCACACGGTCATCCAGATCGTCAATGACGACATGCCCTTCCTCGTGGATTCGGTGACGGCGGCGCTGGCCGTGCTGGGCCGCGAGGTCTTCCTGCTGCTGCACCCGATGATGTTCGTCGAGCGCAGCAAGGCCGGCATCGCCAGGGTGCTGGTCGGCGGCGACGGAAAGCGGGAATCCTTCATGCATATCGAGATCGACCGGCAGTCGGAACCGCACGTGCTGGAGAGCATCCGCCAGCGGCTCGAAGTGGTGCTCGGCGACGTGCGCGCCGCCGTCGAGGACTGGAAGCCCATGGTCGCCCGCCTGGCGGAGACCGTGGCCGACCTGAAGATCAACCCGCCGCCCATCGACGACGGGGATTTCGAGGAGATCCTGGATTTCCTGGCCTGGCTGGAGGACCATTTCACCTTCCTGGGCTACCGCCACTACAGCTTCTCGGGCAAGCCCGGCGAGGAGGACATGAAGGTGCTGGCGGGCACGGCGCTGGGCATCCTGCGCGACCCCCATGTGCACGTGCTGCGCACGCGGCGGGGGCTTGGCGTCATCTCGGCCGAGGTGCGGCACTTCCTGCGCAGCCCGGACCCGCTGGTCATCACCAAGGCCAATGTGCGGGCGACGGTGCACCGGCCGGTGCATATGGACTATATCGGCGTGAAGATCTTCAACGCCAAGGGGCAGGTGGTGGGCGAGCGCCGGTTCGTCGGTCTCTTCACCTCGGTCTTCTACATACGCTCGCCGCGCGACATTCCGGTCCTGCGCCGCAAGATCAAGCGCGCGCAGGAGGCCATCGGCTTCTCGCCCAACAGCCATGACGGCAAGGCGCTGCTCAATGTGCTGGAGACCTTCCCCCGCGACGAGCTGTTCCAGATCGACCAGGAGCGGCTGAACGCCTTCGCCTTCGGCATCATGCGCCTCGAGGAGCGGCCGCGCGTCAAGGTGTTCATCCGGCCGGACCGGTTCGAGCGTTTCATCTCGGTTCTCGCCTTCGCGCCGCGGGAGCGCTACAGCACCGACCTGCGCGAGCGTATCCAGGCCGTCCTGTGCGAGGCCTATGACGGCCATGTCTCCGCCCATTATTCCTGGCTGAGCGACGGGCCTCTGGCGCGGGTCCATATCATCATCCGCACCAACCCCGGCAAGGTGCCCCAGGTGGATTTGGCGGAACTGGACCGGCGCATCATCGAGGCCGCGAGAAGCTGGGAGGACCGGCTGCGCGACGCGCTCATGGAAGCCCATGGCGAGGAGGAGGGCCTGCGGCTCTGGAATGCATACGGCCGTGCCTTTTCCGCCGGCTACCGCGAGGAGTTCGGCCCCGAATATGCGGTTGAGGACATCGCCGCCTTCGAGGACCTGGCCAATGGCGACGAATACCGCTTCCACGCCTATCGGCAGGAGGATGACGGGGCCGACCTGATCCGTATCCGGCTCTATCACAAGACCCGGCGCATCCCGCTCTCGGACTGCCTGCCCATGCTGGAGCATGCGGGCCTGCAGGTGCTGGAGGAGCAGGCCCACGATCTGCAGTTCGACGAGGGCCATGGCGCCTGGATACTGGATTTCCTGTGCTGCGACCCCCAGGGCGCCACCTTCGACGTCGATGCCCTGAAGGAGCGGCTGGAGGAGGTGCTGGCCGTCACGCTGGCCGCAGAGGTGGAGGACGACGCCTTCAACATGCTGGTCGCCCGCGCCGGGCTGGACTGGCGGCAGGCCAATCTTTTCCGCGCCATGGCGCGCTACCTGCGCCAGACGGAGATCACTTACAGCCAGGAATATCTGTGCGCCACGCTGGTGCGCCATCCGCACATCGTGGCCGACATGGCCGAACTCTTTCAAACACAGTTCGATCCCGCCTATGGCGGCGACCGGGAGGCCGACCGCCAGCGGCTGGCGGAGGCGGTGGACACGGCGCTGGAGGCGGTTTCCAGCCTCGACCAGGACCGCATCATCCGCCTGTTCCTGAACCTGGTGTGCAGCATTCTGCGCACCAATTATTTCAGCACGGACAAGGAGGGCCGGCGCCCGCCCGCCCTCAGCTTCAAGATCGACAGCAAGGCGCTGGACGAGCTGCCCGAGCCGCGGCCCATGTTCGAGATCTTCGTCTATTCGCCGCGGGTCGAGGGCATTCATCTGCGCGGCGGGCGCGTGGCGCGCGGCGGGCTCAGATGGTCCGACCGGAAGGAGGATTTCCGCACCGAGGTGCTGGGCCTGATGAAGGCCCAGATGGTGAAGAACGCCATCATCGTGCCGGTGGGCGCCAAGGGCGGGTTCGTGGTCAAGCAGCCGCCGGCCGGCGGCGACCGGGAAGCCCTGCAGGCCGAGGGCATCGCCTGCTACAGCATTTTCGTCTCGTCGCTGCTGGACTTGACCGACAATATCAAATCGGGCCGGGTGGTGCCGCCCGCCGGCATCGTGAGGCGCGACGAGGACGACCCCTATCTGGTGGTCGCCGCCGACAAGGGCACGGCCTCCTTCTCCGACATCGCCAACGGCATCTCCCAGGCCAAAGGCTTCTGGCTGGGCGACGCTTTTGCCTCCGGCGGCTCCGTGGGCTATGACCACAAGAAGATGGGCATCACGGCGCGGGGCGCCTGGGTCTGCGTGCAGCGCCATTTCCGCGAGATGGGCGTGGACGTGCAGAAGGACCCCATCACCGTCATCGGCATCGGCGACATGTCGGGCGACGTGTTCGGCAACGGCATGCTGCGCTCGGAGGCGGTCAGGCTGGTCGCCGCCTTCGACCACCGGGATATCTTCATCGATCCCAACCCCGACCCGGCGAAAAGCTTCGCCGAGCGCAAGCGGCTGTTCGAGCTCCCCCGTTCGAGCTGGCAGGATTATGCGCCAAAGCTCATCTCCAAGGGCGGCGGCGTCTTCAGCCGGCAGCTCAAGTCCATCCGGCTGACCCCTGAGATGAAGGCGCTGACCGGCGCCAAGGCGGATCATCTGACGCCTGCCGCCCTCATCAAGGCGCTGCTGCAGGCCAAGGCGGACCTGTTGTGGGTCGGCGGCATCGGCACCTATGTGAAGGCCTCCACCGAGAATCATGTGCAGGTGGGCGACCGCAGCAACGATGCCCTGCGCATCGATGCCCGCGACCTGCAGGTGCGGGTGGTGGGAGAGGGCGGGAACCTCGGCTTCACGCAGCTCGGGCGCATCGAGTTCGCGCGCAAGGGCGGGCGCATCAATACCGATGCCGTGGACAACGCGGCCGGCGTGAACTGCTCCGACCATGAGGTGAACATCAAGATTCTCCTCAACCATCTTCTGGCCGACGGGGAGATGACCGAGAACCAGCGGCGCAAGCTGCTGGCCGCCATGACCGAGGATGTGGCGCAGGCGGTGCTGGAGGACAATTACCAGCAGAGCCAGGCGCTCTCCGTCCTCGAGGCGCAGGCCACGCAGCTCGTGGAATACCAGAAGCATTTCATGCGTTCGCTGGAGCGGCGCGGCCGCCTCAACCGGACCGTGGAGAACCTGCCGTCGGATGAGACCCTGCTCGAGCTCGCCAAGGAGGACAAGGCGCTGACCCGGCCGGAGCTGGCGGTGCTGGTGGCCTATGCCAAGATGGTGCTCTTCGATGACATCCTGGACAGCGACATCCCTAAGCTCGCCTCGCTGGAGGAGATGCTGCACCATTACGTGCCGGGCAAGCTCGACAAGGCATGGGGCCGGGCGCTGGAGAAGCACCAGCTCCGCAACGAGATCATTGCTACGGAGCTGGCCAACGAGATCGTCAATTACGCCGGGCCCACCTTCCTCCAGCGGGTGGTGGAGGAAAGCGGCTTCTCCCAACCGGAAGCCATCCGCGCCTATGTTGTGTCGCGCAACATCTATGACCTGCGCGGCCTCTGGTCGCGCATCGAGGCGCTGGACCACCAGGTGCCCGCCACCATCCAGTATCTCATGTTCCTGGATACGATCGAGCTCCTGCGGCGCAACACGCAGCGCCTGCTCACCGCCCACCAGGGCCATATCGACGTGGCCAGGGTGACGGCACTCTACCGCGACGGCATCGCCTCCATGGCGGCGGACCCGGAGGCGCTCCTGAGCGAGTTTGAGCTCGAAGCCTATGTCGAGAAGCGAGACATGTATCTGGAACAGGGCGTGCCCGAGGATCTGGCCCGCGACATCGCCGCCCTGGAGCCGCTCGTCGCCGCCTGCGACATCATCGATGTGGCGCGACACAGCAAGCTCTCGTTGGAGGCCACCGCAAGCTGCTATTTCCGCCTGGGCAGCCTCATCGGCCTCGACTGGCTGCGCGGCGCCGCCGAGGATTTCCAGGTGGGCGACTATTGGGATGGGCTGGCGGTCAACGCCATGATCGATGACATGCTGCTGCAGCAAAAGCAGCTCACCATCGCCGCCCTCAAGTCGGCGCAGCCGGGCGAGCTGCCGGAAGCGGCGGCGGAGTGGGCGCGGCGGAACAAGGCGGCGGTGGAGCGGGTGCATGAGCTGCTGGCGGACTTCCGGCTGTCGGGGCCGGTGAACGTCTCCAAGCTGGGCTACGCCACGCGCTTCATCCGGCAATTGACGCCGCTGCGGACCTGACGGTGACGGCCGGCAAAGCGTCTCCCGCCGGGTTTGACCGCGGCCAGGTGGCGTGGGCTCTCTTCGACTGGGCCAACCAGCCCTATTTCACCCTCATCCTCACCTTCATCTTCGGCCCCTATTTCGCCGCCCGCGTGGTCGGCGACACGGTGGCCGGGCAGGCGGAGTGGGGCTATTTCCAGGCCATGGCGGGGCTGGTCATCGCCTTTGCCAGCCCGGCGCTCGGCGCGCTGGCGGATGCCGGCGGGAAGCGCAAGCCCTGGTGCGCCGCCTTCGCGGCATTGGGCGTGGCCGGCGCCACGGGCCTGTGGCTGGCGGCGCCGGGGGGAGACGTGCTCCAGGCCGGCCTCATGATGGCGGCGGCGACAATCGGCTTCGAGATCGCCATCGTCTTCAACAATGCCATGCTGGCCTGTCTTGTGGCGCCCGAGCGTGTGGGCCGGCTCTCCGGCTTCGGCTGGGGGCTGGGCTATCTGGGCGGGCTGGCGGCGCTCGCCATCATGCTTTTGGGCTTCTACCTGCCGGCGGAGCCCTGGCTGGGACTGGACAGGGCGGCGGGGGAGGACGCCCGCATCTCCGGGCCCTTCACGGCCTTCTGGTTCATCCTCTTCTCGGCCCCCTTCTTCCTCATGACGCCGGATAGGGCGCCCCGCGTGAAGAGCGCCGGCGGCGGCATGCTGGCGGGCCTGGCCACACTGGTCTCGACGCTGCGGCACCTGCGGCGCTACCGCAGGCTCCTGCGATTTCTCATGGCCCGCATGGTCTATGCCGATGGTCTGGCGGCGCTCTTCAGTTTCGGGGGGATATTCGCCGCCGGCCTTTTCGGCTGGGGCACGACGCAGCTTGGCGTCTTCGGCCTGGTGACCATCGTCTTCTCGGCTCTCGGCTGCTTTCCCGGCGGCTGGGCGGACGACCGGTTCGGCTCCAGGGCCACCATATTGGCGGGCCTTGCCGGCCTCATCCTGGCGCTGGTTGTCACCCTGTCGCTCAGGCCCGACGGTCTTTTCTTCGGGCTCATCCGCACAACTCCGGCGACGGGCGGCATGACCAGCCCGCCGGAGCTGGTGATGATGGCGGCGGCCGCTCTCATGGGCATCTGCGCCGGGCCGGTCCAGGCCGCCAGCCGCAGCCTGATGGTGCATCTCACGCCGCCGGAGATGTCGGCGGAGTTCTTCGGGCTCTTCGCCTTCTCGGGCAAGGCCACGGCCTTCGTGGCGCCCTTCCTCATCGGCCTCCTGACCGCCTGGACGGGCTGGCAGGCCATTTCCCTTGTGGTGGTTGCGCTCTTCCTCCTGGCGGGCGGGCTGCTGCTGCGCGGCTTGAAGACCTGAGACGGTCCCCGACTCACCCACCCAGACAGGTTTTGAAGCTGTCGGCCAGCCGGTGCATCATCTGTTCGTAGAGCGCCGGCCCCGGCGTGAGGGTGAGGCCCAGCGGGTCGGCTTCTTCAAGCCGCATGCCTTCCTCTCCGGCCAGATGCTCGATCAAAGCGGGGCGGTTGCCGGGCTCGGTGAGCAGGCAGGCAATGTGCCGCTCCCGGATGGCCTGCGTCATATCCAGCATGTGCCGGGCGCTGGGCGGGCGGCCCGGATGGGCGGTCACCGCGCC
>Ga0164243_10001129_pt1 | contig 46052 bp, 64 predicted proteins | sample OricompcompostOP_FD_108781 | JGI IMG/M metagenome (GOLD analysis project Ga0164243, IMG submission 108781) | Organic Plus compost microbial communities from Emeryville, California, USA - Original compost - Organic plus compost (OP) | ecosystem: Engineered > Solid waste > Mixed feedstock >...
AATGGGGGGCGGCGCGGATACCTGCTGGCGCTCAATCCCCAGGTGCTGGTGGAACTGTTGCAGGCCAATGCGGTCAATGTCGCCAATGACGGTTGAGTTTTGGCAACAGGGCAGGTAAAAAGAGCGTCTTTGCGCACAAAAAGGGGTTTATTTGGCCTCGCTACGCGCAGCGGTCGCACATCAAATTGTTGATTTCGCATATAATGCCGGGTGCCCTGCGTCTGGATTCAGGTAGCGGCATATCGGCCACCCTGGTCGAAGATGACATCTGCAATATGCGTTCTCGCCGTAGTTAAATGGATATAACCGACCCCTCCTAAGGGCCAATTACAGGTTCGATTCCTGTCGGCGAGGCCAGCATACTTTATGCGGTTAATCAAAATTATAAAAATACTGAAAAATCATAGCGTTATCGGTTCTGCTTTGGATTTGTTTTGTCTTTTTGGAATAGAATATGAGACAAAACTACCCATCCACTACGCAAAATAAACCGAGAAACTACCCACGCTATGGCCAGCATACAAAAGACCAAGAACGGATTCCGGATCCAGTATTTTAATCGCGGGCAGAGATTGTCTGCGACCTTCTCCACGAAGCGTGAATGCAAGGAATGGGAGGCTGCTCGGGAAGCTGAGGCAAAAATCCCGCCAGCCAAACGTATTACTTTTGCTGGGCTGCTGGATGAATATGAGAAAAAAGTCACTGTAAATAAGGACTCCGCAGAAAATGAATCCAAGCGGATCAAGACGCTGAAGGAGCGCTACCCTGATTTGATGGCCAAATTGATTGGAGAGGTAGATAAAAACGACATTTCGACGTGGCGCGATAGCATGTATGAGCGGCCAAACGGACGGGGTGGGAAGGTAAAACAGTCATCTGTAGCAAGGTACTGGACAACAATGAACAATGCTTTTGAAGTTGCAATTACCGACTGGGGATGGTTGACATCGAATCCAATGAAAGGAGTAACGCGGCCGAAGGAAAGCCGGCACAGGGATCGGATAATTACAGCAGAGGAACGCGAGAAAATGCTGTTTGTGGTGAACTATAGTAGGGAAGGGAACGTTAACACTCTGGCAAAACTGGTCATCACGACGTTTTTATTTGCCTGGGAAACCGGCATGAGGGCTGGCGAAATAAGGAACCTCCAGTGGGCTGACATCGATGGTCGTATTGCCAGGCTTGAAGATGCGAAGACGGATGCCGGGATCCGGAAGGTGCCCCTTTCCAAAGAGGCTGTACGCATTCTCGAACAGGTTAAAAAATCCAAACTGGACGAAGATCGGATTTTCCCTTTGACAGCCAAACAGCTTGATTCCAATTTTAGAAAATACAGGAAAAAGGCTGGGCTGGCCGGCTTCACGTTCCACGATTCCCGCGCCACAGCCATTACTCATCTTTCGAAAAAGCTGGACATATTGGCGCTTGCCAAAGCCATCGGGCACAAGAACCTGGACATGTTGCTGGTGTATTACCGCGAGCCCATAGAGGACATCGCAGCTAGGCTTGATTAAGGTATCTGCGGATCTCCGCACCGGTGATTTTGCCGTCAACAGATTTGATCTTACGTTCGGCAATACGTTTATTTAGGGTAGGCAGGCTCATGCGTAGTCGTTTGCACGCATCTTCTTTGTTGTAGATGGCAAGATTCTCAAACACAATATTGCCTGCCTGCTCACCGCCAAGCCTGGCGGCGCGAACCAATAGACGCTCCAGAGCGGCCGCATCAAGAGTTATTGTTTCCATTCTATTTCTCCGTATTCGCCACGATGGGCAGATTCCAATATTTCGCAGTTGTTTCCAGCATGCGGCGCACATGATCAGGATCAAAAGAAGTTATCATCGGCATATCTCGATTCGATAAATGGATAGCCTGCGGGCTCGCCTTTCAATTCAATCACAACAGGACCAGATAGCATATTGCCGGTCATTTTTCCGTCGAGCGTGGCTCGCTCATGGGGTCGTAAGTTGCTCCATTTGGCGATTACATATCCGCCGACCATCAGCCCGCGTGGCTGATCGCGTTCCATTGCCCCATAAGCGATATCATGATTTTCACACCACGCCTCGGCTTCACGGCAGGCCTCAAAATTGCAGCCTGGGTTATCAAAGATCAGTTTCATTACCTTTCCTATTTCCAATATTTTGGAGACACATCGAGTCTTGTCTTCTTTCAATATGGTGGCTCTCCTTCATAGGGTCCAACTGAATCTGCGGCCGCCTGGACGATTGCTAGGCGCATGGCGGCATGTACGTCATCGCCAGTTTGAAAGTAGATCCCATTGACCGACCTGTCGGTAAAGTCAAGCAGGTATCCCATCTTCCCGGCGAGCCAGAAGGCGTCGCCGTTGTTTTCGAGTGGCATCCATGACTTTTGACCTTCACCGAAGTCAGCAAGAAAACCATAGTCGTCTTCATCCCAGGATGGATTTTTCACCCACCAGCAGCTAATACAACCGGCTGCTTCTGCAGCCCGCGTAAGCAATAATTCTGTGTTTTTCATTCTGGCTGCCTCCTGCCTTCCGGCGGAAACGTCTGGTGTTTGTTGATCTGGTCTGCAATTTCCGATGCAGAATCTCGGGCCTCGATTACCTTCCCATCGAAGGTGCGAACATAGCAAGCAATGCCGTGCCAGTTGGGCCCTGCCTCAGTAATGCGAGCAATTGCTAGCGGGGAAATATAGTGTGCGCGACCGTCAAAGTCCGTGAGTTTAATCATGATGCCTCCCGCTCAAGTAGTATTTGTGGCTGGACCAAGTTTTGCAGAACGTTAACCTGCGCCCTCAAGGCTTCCATGCTGCCGTGAAGGTTAATTTCGATGCCTTGCATCAAGTGGACCAATTCATGCAGCAGGCCATCATCCTCTATCGCATGGTGCGAAGCTACAGGATTGCGTATCAAGCTTAGACAGAGCATGCAGCCGTGTAGGCACCTGGTCCAGTCCTGCCGATCCCAGCATTCAAGGGGCGATTCGCCCGTCTTCCAGCCGGAGAATGTGTATCTGTTCCCGGACGATGTGCGGTATTCGATCATGAGGACCCCCGATCAGCTTGCGCGGCTTCCACCCATTCAGGGTTTTGACGTCGCCATTCGCCCCACGATTCATCGGTCAATTTGTGAGTGATCCAGCCTTGAACATCGCCTTTAGCGGCAAACGGCTTTCTGATTCGCGGCGAGCAGCGGCAGCATAGCTGGGGTAGCTTTGCATGGAGGAACAGGTGCTTTGAGCAGAAATACAATCCGCAGCCTCGGTCACCGCCGTAGGGCTCACCGCCGCAAACGTAGCTCAAACCGCGATCGATATGCTCATTGCAATCGGGGTGATCACAAATCGCCGGTACACCATAGCCGATATCACGCTGCCATTTACTATCGAATCCTAATGACCAGCTCATGGTTTGTCTCCGAAATTTTTCAACTGATCAACATAAGCTTTGTTCAAAGCGATATATTCATCATGTGTCGGGCCGTCATTCTGAGTGTAGGAATACTGATATCCACTGCTTACACCGCCGCTGACGCCGGTGGACAGTTCGCCGCGCATGATTTGCTGCCCAATGGATTCCAGTGACTGCGCCATTTCCTCCGGGGTATCGGCCTGCATATCAAGCACCAAACGACAGGCTCTGACGGGTGGGATCAAATTACTATTGGTATTGGAGTTTTCGGCGTTCATTCGACGAGCTCCTTCAGCGCTTTGGTGCTACCCTCAAAATCTACATTTGGAATAATCGATTGCGGCTTGAATATCACCCTGTAGTGATACGTGCTGACCTTCGCGGCATCCAGCTGCTCAGCAAAGAATGTTACGTTGTCGGATAGCCCTAGGAAGTGCTTTTTGTACTGGTCGGGCCCAGTCTTGCAGATCACGAAAAACGTTCTGCCGCTCTGGCTCGTATCGATCGAGCAACGGCCCTCGATTGTGAGCATGTATTTATCCGTGATGCCGTTATAGAACACGATGCGGCGATTGATTTCCATCATGTCAGCAGCTTTGGACAGGTTGCGCGACGCTATGGTGGCGTCTGTATTGCAGCCGGCGAGCAGGATAGGGGCGATCAGTATGGGTAATAATTTCTTCATGAATATTCCTTCAATTTGCGGCTTTTAACGCTCTGCCGATCTGTGCAGCTGCGTCGAGAATGGTGTAGCGAATGGCGGCAAGTACATCGTCAGGAGTGGTCGAGTTCATTGCGTTAATGGTGATCGATGTGATTTGCGGCTCTCCAGCGACCAGAAAGGAGATATACAATTCTGCGTTCTGTTCGTCTGCTTGGATCTGAATCATGCAGTCCAGAGCGAGTTGGGCGGCGTCCTCGCTGTCTACTTCTGGGCGCCACGGCAGTCCGGTCTCGCGATGCCGGAAACATTCCTGGCCTCGGTCCCATACAAGTTTGTAGCCGGCAGCCACTGCGGCGAGCTCCTGTTGAGCGCAGGTTTCTTGGTCAATCATGCAATTTTCCTCATAATCTGCTGCTCGCTGTAGTTGGCAGCGACAATGGCCTGCGCCAGCGGCGGGCATACACTGTTACCGCACATGCGCACCTGGGCCGTCTTAGTCAGTGGCGTGCCGTCAGTTTTCCGGTCGATAATGTAGTTTTCCGGGAAGCCCTGGGCGCGGTACAACTCACGAGGTGTCAGCATGCGCAGGCCAATATCCACTATTTGGTAGTCGATGCCGTGGACCGTGACCAGGCCGAAGCGGTGCTTCGTGGTGACCGTGTGCAAAGGTTCATTCAGTTGCGGATCCTGATCGGTGCCGTAGTACTTGAGCAGGAATGCGCGGACCTCGCCGACATGTCCGCCGCCGGCAGTTAAGGTCGGCATCGGTTCTTCGACGCTCTGGCCGTACTGGTTATTGCGCAGTTTGACCAAATGGCTTGTGACCAGACCCATGGTGTTGCCCGTGGATGCGCGCTTGGGTGTTCCGCCTGCGGTAACAGTATGCAGCGGCTCATCCAACGAGGTGCCTACGCTGCCCACGCGGAACTTTGTGACGTGAGCAGTGATCAGACTGTGATGATCTACACTGGTCACTGTCCCGATAGGGTCATCCAGATCGCTGCCTACCACGCCGGTATAGTGCTTGGCGAGGAAGGCCGTGACGACGGATGCGCGGCTGTCGGCTGTGATAGTATTCAAGGGGGCTTCGGCGCTACGAGCCTTTTGGCTGTATGCAGGACCGCTTGTGGCCGCCATGAATGCAGCGACAACGGCATGTTTTTGTGTGCCGACTACGGTACCCAGTGGCTTGTCCAAGCCAGGCACGCGCGGTGATTGTCCGGCGCGTTCTCCGTAACCTGTTTGAATCAAAGTCGGCATTACAACTGCGTGATGCCCGCCCTTTGGATTGGCCGTTACTGTCGAAAGTGGGGCGTCGGCTGATCGCATGCTTTCGCCGGACCAATTGGCGATGCTTACAATGAACGGATTCGCTGAATCCACCACATATCGCATGACGCCCTTGGCTATACGCCGGCATGTTGCCTCTGCCAGGGGCCGAGTGCGCTCAAATATAGACGGACAAGCGATAGACCAGTCGATAATCTCCGACGCAGGCACCCAGCCTTTCTGACCTTTGGCCGGTTTTGCGAAATGGGACTGCTCAGGCCAGACAATCGGCAGGCCATCGCAGCGCGCCACCATGAAGAACCGTTTGCGGATGGTAGGTGTGCCGTAATCGCACGCGCGCAGCTCTTTATGCTCTATACGGTAGCCCAGCGTTTTCAATTGGTTCTGCCATAGCCGGAAAGTCTCGCCTTTGCGCACCGGGCATGGCATGCCATCATCTGTCAGCGGGCCCCATGTCTGGAACTCCTCGACGTTCTCCAGAACGATGACGCGAGGCCGGACGGCCTTGGCCCACTTTACGACCACCCATGCCAGACCACGGATGCGCTTAGAAACAGGCTTGCCGCCTTTGGCCTTGCTGAAATGTTTGCAGTCTGGGCTGGCCCAAAGCAGGCCGACGGGCATGCCCCGCGTCGCCATGAGAGGGTTGATCTCAAAAACGTCGGTGACGTAGTGCTGTGTCTGCGGGTGATTCACCGAATGCAGTGCGACAGCCTCCGGGTCGTGGTTCACTGCGATATCTACCGGCCGGCCAATGGCTTGCTCGATGCCGGTGGAAGCGCCGCCGCCGCCGGCGAACAGATCTACAACAAGTTCACTATGTAGTTCTAGGGTATATTGTGGATTCAGCATATTCAAAACCTATGACTTCACACTCGGTGAAATACTGGCTACCGGCCAACACGGCGGCGAGCTACGAGCTCAATGAATGGGATAAAAAGGAGGGCGGTGATCATGACGCATGCCATCCAAAGAAAAGGTGCATATGCGTTCATCGGCGGCGCTCTCGAATAAAGCGCACAATGTCGTCTCCGCTATTAATAGGACCGTAGATAGCAATGCCGCAATCGTGCCCGATGTCTTCCAGCAAATTTGCTAGACGCTTACGGTCCTTGATCTCTGTTTTCAGATCGTGGCGCGGTAGCTGATGACGGACATGAACGAGTACGAGCTGCTCAATTGTCTGGACGGGAATCATAGGTACCCCTCATATTCGCGGCCACTCAATCCGAACATGATTAATGCAACAAATGCCACGACGCCGGCAAGATAAAGCACTGCCAGCCAGCTCCAAAGCGCCAAAAGAATGCATGCTGCGAAAGCCAGCAAGGTGTACAGGGCAATTTTCATTTCAGTTTCCCCTCGCTGTACATATGTACTTTGTCGATCAGTGCGCGATCCGCTGGGGGGATTGCAAGCCAGACCAAGTGTTGCTGCGGCTGAGTTCCGCTATACAGCACCAGCCAGGTGTGGTTGTCCTGGATCTTGTAAGCGAAGGCGCCGTCCGGTTTTTGGTTAAGAATTAGTCGCAAAGAACGTTGGGCGGTCAGTGCTCGTATTTGCCCTTCGGAAATCGGTTGTGAGAGGTCGCCGATTTTCAACATTGGGGCGACATACGCCAAGTCGTCGGTGATACTGCTTTTGGAAATCAGCTTGGATTCGTCCTTCATGGCCTCTTCGGCCTGGCTCAGTCCGAGCCCGTGACTTGGGATCAGGTTTGCGGTGTTTTCCATTTCAATTCCTCAACATGTCTTTAACGACATTGACGGCTGTCAGCTCGGCATTACACAAATAGGCCAGATCCAGCCGTGGCAACACTTCGTCGATCACATTCACTCCAATACGGATTGGTTCAATCAGACGGGCGGGCAGCTGCACGCCTGCAGCGATCAATGGCCGGGCTTCGTCCAGTGCCCGGGTGGCGCCGCCGTATATGTCCAGCTCGCGTTCAAACCGCTTGTCATTGAGCATGGCCACGGACATCATGTTGAAAGAATCCACCAGGCGATTGAATGCATCTACATCGGGTGTGGCCTTGATCACTTCATAGGCCAGGCGCGCATCAAGGGCCACGGTGCCGCGCAAGCCCGTAATGGGTATCCTGATTGCACGAGGTTTGCGTGGGCACCGTTTTCTCATGGCCTGTCCTTAAACCTCGGTGTTGTTCTGAACAAACAACGGATTGATGCTCGTCAGCTCGTGCACTTTGGCGAGCAGCTTGGTCACTGCGTCGTCGACAGTCAGATCTGGCCGGACCAATTCATACCAGAGAGCCAGGGCACCAGAGCGTTGCCGATAGCGCAGGCGGGCTTCCAGGACATATCCGGCGTCTTGCCAGAACACCGGGATTCCAATTGCAAACCGATTGAAAGCCTCCATGCGTTCGGCGGTCGCCTGGTCGTCGTTATCGACGAAGGTCAGTGCTGTGCCGCCAGATTGAATGCGGACCGCAGACTTGAAATTTTTGTCCGAATTGATTTCGAGGTTTTTAGCCAGCTCCAGCATCTGAATGCCAGTCGGCCACTTGCTTTCAGGTGAATGGATATCCTTGTTGTTGTCTTCAAGGAAAATGGCGAAGTCCAGTTGCCCAAATGGTTCCCGGCTGGATTTGTTCCAGGTTCCCCACTCATATGATGGCAGTGGAATGAATTCAGCTCTGAAGTCGCGCCAGCCGGCCTGGCTGCCTGTGGCTTCCGCCGGTTGGTGCTCGTTGAAAATAGCGATAATGCGAAGTGGCATCTTGGCGCTGTGGTGATCTACCATCGCATACAAGCGTGTTTCGTCCGTTTTGTGCAGATTAACGAACTCTGCAAAAGACTCAGCTGTGGTAAAGCGGATATTGCCGGATTTGCGATAGGGCGCGGGCTGTAGCCGCTCCAAATCCGAGTCGTTATGGAGCGTGAACCCTTTTGGTACGGCGATCAGGTGGCCGCGTTCAGTGCCTGACGCAATTGTCACAGGTTTCTGTGCGATTTTTGCGACCGTCTCGGCAAGGTTCTCTGTAGATGTGCTGGTGAGTTCGTTCAAGATTTACTCCTTATTTTTTGAGGGCGATGACATCCGCTGAGCCCGGAATACTGACCGCGCTCAATGGCAATTTCTGTTGACGTGGATCCTCGGTGACTAGATTGCCCTCAGGCGTGGCAAACATCATCGTGGACTCTGGTTGATCCTGCGGGAGCTTGACCGTCACCTTGTCGGTAATGTCGATCGCGTTCATGCGCGAAAATTTCTTGACGGTCAACTTGATCGTAATTTCACCGCTTTTGCCTGTGTCTTCAACCGCTTTCACAATGTCCTGCAGTTGCTCTGTGAGTTCGTTGATTAAGACGCCGCGGCGGATCTTGCGCAGGGTTTCGTCGAATGGGATTTGAGCCATATGGTTCTCTCAGTCAATATCGCCGGCGGCCAGTCTTTTGAAATCGGGCTTAGGCGGGGTGGATGTTCGGCGCTTCGCAATGATCAGCGCCGTTTTGTTTAAGCAATAGGCAAGGGCAGGGGATTGCATTGCGACATTAAGAGAGACAGTCAATCGCGATTGGCGCGCAGCTTCTTGAAGGTCGGCGATGCTGGGTTTCATGTCAGACCTGCAGCAAAGCCGACAAATGGAACAAGACCGAACAAGATCAGGAAAAATACAAATGCGCAGATCCAGCCCCAAGCAGGGATGCGCTCGTCTTCAATGGTCATGCGCTCGCTGTATGTGAGCCCCGGCCGGTTCAGTTTCCGGCGGTCTGATATTTCTATGAAAGCCCAGGTGAATAGCCAGGCTGTGAGGTAAAACAGAAAAGTGAATAGGGCTGACATCGCTTATCCCCTAAATGAGAAGTTGGACAAATAATAGCAGTCCTATTTTATTATAGCAATAGCAGTCCTATTAAATACTCCAACTATTTTGTAACAAGACCAAGATTCTTCTGGTGAAAATGCGACAGGTTGGGGATTAACGAAAAAAACCCGCCGAAGCGGGTCGTTTACTGTGGAGGTTATTTACAGCGGATCAGTGATTTTTGAAAGCTTACACCGTGGTGATTGCCAGTCAATGAGAGGTGGTCGCCAGACAGCAATAACTTGAATTCAGAGGGGCTTAACGTATCTTCGTACTGTTCAATTCCCTTAACCGTGAGCGCTCCATCAGGTGCTTTAAAAGTGTCAATTACCTCGGCGGCTCCGTAGTCCGTATCGCTTGTAATCCATCTTTTTTCAACCACAGCGGGTATGTCGCATTTTGCAGTCACATCCCATTTCCCTTGATACTCTGCGGGTATCGTACTCGCTGACGGCGAATAGGCGTATGCGCCTGCAATATTAGTTTCCTCACTGGAGCAGGTGCCGCCCGTAGTTACATTCAGACTGGTGCCGGTGGGTTGAGCTGTAATAGTGCAGCTGCTCGCCTTATCGTCGTGAAATGCACTGCTGGATTGCCGGAAGGGAACAGCAGACTCACTATTGAGCGGCACAGGCAGTGATGCCTGGTACCGGTCCATAAATCCTGCCCCTACATAGATCAATGTGTACTGGTGCGTTCCGCTATTCTGATACGAGGAAATGTTGATGCGGCGGTCGCTTGGGCCGATGTAGGTGCCTTCAATTTGTTGAGCAGTGGTGACTGGACCATTGATAACAGGCTTCTGCGCGCATGCGCCAATGGCCAGGAGAGGAATAAGATATGCGAGCCGTTTCATATTTTCCTGTTGATGTTATTTCTGCCGTAGATAAATGACATTGCCCACCTGCGGGCCCTTAAGCAACACTTTTATTCTTAGCGTGTAGTTTTTGCACTTTTATAGCAAGCAGAGTTTCAATTTCGGTGCGATCTGAGTCACTGAGCTGCTCGTACTCAGATGCGGAGATCGATTTAATCGGCCAGTGGCTTTCGAGGGTAGTGTTGGTAACTTTTGTAGCTGCGTCGAGAATTCGGCGCGCTAGCGTAGGACTTATGGCATCAATTGGGCAGCCAAGCCCATTTGCAAGCTTAACCACGGCGTCGAGGTTCAATGGTTGGCGCTTTTTGATGTAATGACCAAGGTTCCCTTGAGAGCCTAAGCCATTGTCAGCCGCGAATTGAGTTTGTGTGGCTCCAGTGGCTGCCTTGTAGTCTTCCCAAAGAGCGGCAAGCCGGTCAGAGTCCTCAAGTTCCCATGGTTCAAATTTCGATTCTTTCATAGTGATTAATAGCATACCTATTACTTACAAATTAATCCGCAATAAAAATAGGACTCCTATTTACAAGTGGAAATAGGACTGCTATTATTGGGTCATTCCGTTCTATCGTTTTTTATCGCCATGAACACCCTCTCAAATCTACGCAATCAGCTCGATATGACGCAGGCAGAGCTTGCAAATGCCCTTGGCCAGACGCAGGGCAGTATTGGTCATTACGAGACAGGCCGCTACCAGATGCCCGTCGCAGTAGCAAAACGGCTTATCAACTTAGCCGCAGCGAATGGGATAAATCTGTCGTTGGACCAAATCTATGCGGAAGTGCTGCCAAGGCAGGAGGTTGCATGACTCTCAAACAAGGAATTGCAATGTCGAACGCTGATAAACCGTGGAGGCTGAATCCGGATAATACCTGCGAAGTCAAAGCGCTCTCTATTCGCCCAGAATCTATTTGTTTCGTGAATGGCACCATGCAAATCAACAGTGAATTAAAGTTGCCTGACGTTTTTTGGCTGCACCTTGCTGAAGTCATTCCCCCGATCCTGGTCAAGAGGTTTAAAGGTTCTGAAACAAAGTACTTAGCCATTGAATCACTTGAGGCCCACGCTGAAGGCCAGCCTTTACTCCTTCTTCCACGAGTGTGTTTACAAGGTGTTTGGTGGACTCGGCGGGCAGCTGTTGAAGCTGATCGAGATATTTCTGCTTTTGTTCGGGCGGAATCTCAGCATGCTTAATTTTGTCTGCAATCAGCGATTTGATGGTGTCCGCATGCAATTTAATCACCACGACATTCAACTCTGCGGAAAGGCCGCCGTCTTCGCGAAGGTAGTCTTGACCTTTCTCCGTAATCTGTATGTTTACTACGTCAAATCCATCAATCGTCGAACATTCCTTGTAGCGGATCAGTCCGTGTCCTTTAAGGTATTTGAGGTTGGACAGTCGAACGTTCATATCGGTACATTCGATATCGAAGTCGCCGGCGTCGTCGATTGGCTCTGGATCTGCAGCCTCAAGTTGCTCAAGCATGGCAACGTATATCTCTTTGTCTATTTTTTCAGTCTTCATATGGTCGGTTTCCTCATGAAAGGGTTGTGGTGTGGGAACTTCAATTCTATAGGCAAACCGACCGCCCTAATGAATAGTGGCTGCACGGCTCGCGCATTCGCTATGCCAATACCCGAACGCGAGCCGGTCAAAAAGGCCGGCCACATGGTCGGGCGTTGGGTTTTCAAAAGTCTCGTGCGCAATGCATGCGGCCAGCTCCATCAGTTCTTCTGTTTTCTCGGCGGTGAGGGTCTTCATCGCTATTTCTCCAAAATTTGTTTGTTAACGCCATTCTGCGGGGTTGCGCATTCAACCGCACGCAGTATTTTTTGAATGAGGTTGCATATGTCACTACATGCTCCAATTCGCCCTATGTACCAGGTCAAATCCGTTGAGCAGGTCGTTCGTAGCTGCTTGGGTAATCCCAAGATGCGCGACGACATTGCTTCGGCGGTCGGATGGCGGGATCCCAGTAGCAGTATTTCTCGGGTTCTCTCTGGTGGCCAGGGCGTCCTATTGAAAGATTTGAATCCGCTACTGGCTGCCTGCGGCCTGGTGCTTGTCGACCCCCGATATCTTGACTGGCTCAAGTATGGCGCTCAACTCGGGGCCAATTGCTGGTGTGAACGCAATAATATGGCCGGGGCCTGCGCAGGAGATTTGTGATGCAGGAAAAGTTGCCTGGGAGGCCGGTGGGGCCAATAGCGGAAGCAGTGCTTGAATTGCTCAAGGAAAAGGGGGGACTTACGGCTCGCGAGATTGCCGTCCAGTTGATGATGCCGATCGAGCGCGCAAAGTACACATGTAGCCGGCTCGAAAGCCGGGGCCTTATAAGGGTTGCCAAGCGCAACCGAATGCCTGGTGTTAATAAGCCGGTCGCCCAGTACAAGGTTGTCCACCGTCCTCAAGTTTCGCCTACAGCGCGATTGTCTTATCCCTTCTGAAGTGGTTCAAATGGCGAAATATTCATTTACTGATGTAGCGAAGGCCGCATTGGCGGATGCTGAGCGGTTAGTTCCCCAGTGGCTGCCGGGCGGTGTGAAAGTCGGTCCCGAATGGAAATGCGGTAGCCTAGACGGCGAAGCCGGTAGCTCCATGAGCGTTAACCTCGTAAAGGGCGTATGGTCCGATTTTGCGACCGGTGAGGGCGGTGCAGATCTGATTGACCTGTATGCAGCAATCTTTACTTCCGGAGACAAAGTTGCGGCATTGCGCGAACTGGCAGAGAAATTAAGGGTGCTCCCCGAGAGCGATTCGGCTCCAAAACGCACGCCGGCGCCAGCCTCCAAGGAGGCAAGTAAGCCTAGGTCTTCTTGGATACCAATTCTGCCGGTACCCGAAGGCGCTTCTGCACCACCACGGGCGAATCGATATCGCGGAATACCTGATGCGATCTGGACATATAACGACCGCCAAGGGCGGCTCCTGGGATATGTGTGCAGATTTACCACTTCTGATGGTGGCAAGGATATTACGCCATTGGTCTATGCAAAGAACACGAATGCTCACGGCGACCGGTACGACTGGCACTGGATGCACTTTCCAGAGCCTCGGCCACTGTATGGGCTCGATCGTCTTGGCGATGAAAAGCCGGTTCTCTTGGTCGAAGGCGAGAAATGTGCCGATGCTGCACGCGCTGTGCTTGGGCATTTATATGACGTACTCACCTGGCCGGGTGGAAGCAATGCTGTCCACAAGGCCGACTGGTCGGTGCTGGCCGGCCGCACGGTATTGATATGGCCAGATACTGATTCAGTCAAGAACAAGGCCAAAACAGCGTATCTGGACTATTTGGACCAGCCAGGCCTGAAGGCAGCGCTGAAAATCGCCGCAACGCTTCAAGCGCATTCATGCGCAGTCAATATCCTTCAAGTGGATAAGCCCGGCGCGCTTCCTGATGGTTGGGATATCTTTGATGCTGTTGAGCAGGGCATGGATCAGGCTGCTTTGCTGGCCTGGATGAAGGGACGAATCGTAGCGCCCGACGTATTTGTGGTTCCAGAGGCGGAGAAATCGCCGCCTGCGACAGCCAAGAAAGGGGAGAAGACCCCTTCCCGGGCTGGCGCGAAAACGTTGCATGATCGTCTGTTACGGGATGATCGCGGCAAGCTGGAAGATTGTCGGGAGAATGTAGCGACGTGCCTTGAGCACCACCCAAAATTGAAGGGATGCCTGGCCTTCAATGCATTCACCTCGCGCGTCATGCGCGTCAAGCCCGTGCCCTGGAATGATAAGCCCGGCGAATGGACCGACAATGACGATTTGGAGCTCAGCGACTTTCTTGCGCGCCAGGGCCCGATGGTCTTTAAATCCCTGGCAAACGTTGGCCACGGGGTGCAGTTGATCGCCCATCGAAACAAATATCATCCATTGCAGGACTACCTGAACAGTCTCAAATGGGACCGGGTCGACCGCAATACTGTTTGGCTCGTTGATTTCCTTGGCGTAGCAGATTCTGATTATGCCCGGCTTGTCGGGCGGTTGTGGTTACGGCAGGCAGTCAGTCGTGCCATGAATCCCGGTAGCAAGGCTGATTACGTTCTGATATTGGAAGGGCTGCAGGGTATTCAGAAATCAAGTGCGCTGCGTGCATTGGGCGGCGATTTCTTTTCTGATGCGCCGCTGGATCTCAATAGCAAGGACGTATACCAGACCATCAACGGCGTGTGGTTCTATGAGATTGCAGAGCTGGATGCCTTTAATCGCTCGGAGGCGACGCGGATCAAAGCCTTCATTACACAGCCGATAGACCGGTACCGCCTACCATATGAGAAACGCATGATAGATCAGCCGCGTCATACGGTGTTTGCTGGTACGACCAATAATTATGAGTACCACAAGGACACAACAGGTAATCGGCGTTTCTGGTCGGTCCTGTGCTCGCGCATCGATTTGGCGGGATTGCGCGAATATAGGGATCAGTTGTTTGCGCAAGCGTTGCATGAGGTACGAGAAGGCAAGCGCATTTACCCCACGCGCGAAGAGGAAGATACGCTGATCGTGCCGGAACAGGAAATGCGCGAAATTGTTGATTCATGGCAGCAGATCATTCAGAACTGGCTCAATGCTCCCATAAACAAACGAACACAAACCTTTACTACAAGCCAGATCTTAATTGATTGCTTGGGTTTCGAGGCGGCCAGGATTAACCCCACACGCCAGTCTGAGACGAAGGTTGGTGCAATTATGCGCAAGCTTGGCTGGTTGAAGAAGCGACAATCATCAGGCATGCGTGGCTATTACTATCAACGACCAGAGGTTCAGGAGACGCTTTTAAAGCGTGAAGGGAATACGCCATGACTTAGCGCCAGCTTTACTTTTTTCGTCTCTGATTCAATACCTGACTGGTCTGATTGGCCGGTCAGGGATTCTTACGCGCATACGAGTTGGACTTGCCGTCCATCAACCGAAATGAGGTTAGACAATGAAAAGCCCTTATAAATCAATTGGATGTCCTACCGTCCAACCTTTCCAACCCGTTCCCGCATGCGTGCGCATATGTGCGTGTGTGTGCCCGCCCGCCTGCGCGTATGCGTACGCATGTGTACATCCATGTCAGGTAGGTTAGGTTGATATATAAGTTATTGATATTAAAAGAATAATTTAACCGTCCAACATTGTCTTACAGAGTAGCCAGTCAGGCGAGGGAATGATGCAAAGAAATAGCTATATCGATGCCAGATTGACAGATTGGGCCCAGTGGCGTTTGTCCGATGGGGATTATCGTGGCATCAATTACGTTGAGCGCGAAGTGGATTGTCCTCGTTCGCATCTGGAATATTCACCGGACCAGTTCGAGGCGTGCCTTGAGATGGACATGGCGATCGCAACACTGCCGGTCGAACTCAAGGAAACTGTTGTTGCGTCGTACACATGGCAGGGTGGTGTGTCAGTGGTAATAGCAAAGTTACGTGTCACACGTGCAACGGTGCACCGGCGTCTCTGCCACGCTGACATCCGTCTGGACGACTACATTACTCAGCGTCAGGCACGTGCTCGCGAAATTGAACGGCGCATCTGAAAAAACAATTTTGCAACTTATACCGACATGGGTAATATGTGATACGTTCGGGCGGTTGTTGCGACAGCCTGACAAATGTAGTGACAACACCGGCCTGGATCAGATGCGTGATCCGGGCCTTTTTATTTGGGCCTGCGCATGACAACTGAATCCTGGCGAACTAGCAAGGAAACGGCAGCACAGCGCGGCTACGGCGGGAAATGGCAGCGCGAACGCGAGGCATTCCTACAGAAGCACCCGTTGTGTGTATTTCATAAGCAGCGCGGTGAGATTGTCGCGGCAACCGTGGTCGATCACAAGATTCCACATCGCGGCGATCAGAAATTATTTTGGGATAGAAAAAATTGGCAGTCGCTCTGCAAACCGTGTCATGACTCGGTGAAGCGCGAGCTGGAACTGTCAGGACGAACACGCGGGTGCGATGCGCATGGCATACCGATTGATGCTGGTCATCATTGGAATCGGCCCTCATCGCGTTGATCCCTTTCCCTGAAATTTCGATTTCGACTCCAATGAGAATCGTTCTCATTGTAGGGGTGGGGGGGGTCAAAAGTTTGAGGCATTTTGCGCCTAGACCATGCCCCCCTCTCTGTACGCAAAATCGGGAAAAATGGGGAGGGGGGTATAAGACAAAAGGAAGATGAAAATGGCTGGAAACTCTGCTTCAGGCCGCAGATCGCTGCCGGCCAACGTGCATGTGCTGCGCGGTAATCCGTCGAAAAAAAACTTGAATGACTTGCGTGGCGGACAGGTTCCCTGGGCCGAGGTGGCCACATTGCCTGAACCGCCTGTGCATCTGAGTGAAGTTGCAAAACAGCGCTGGCATGAAGTCGCCGAAGATTTGCACACCCTTGGATTGCTGGGTCGTTTGGACCGCGACGAGCTGGCTGTGTACTGCCAGGCTTATGGCGACTGGGTGAGCTACCGCGAGAAAATCGACGAGCAGGAGCGCAAGTTTTCGGAAGGCCACGTCCTCATCACGAAAAATGGCTTTCAACAGATAAGTGCCTGGAAGACGCTTGAGAAACAAGCAATTGAAATGATGCGATCTGCCGGCAACTCCTTTGGTATGAATCCTGCGGCACGAGCTAAGCCAGTGGCTACGCCGGCGCAGGGAGAGTTATTCGAGAACAATGAGCAGCGAACCGCAGCAAAATATTTCTGATCGGGCTACCGCGTATGCGCAGGCCGTTGTTGATGGAAAGATTGTTGCTGGTCCGCATGTGCGCAACGCTTGTAAAAGGCATTTGCGGGATCTGGAGACTGCCGAGCAGCGCGGACTGTACTGGGATCTTGAGGCCCAGGCGCACGTAATCGGGTACTTCGAAGAGGTGCTTTGCCTCAATGGCGGTCAATTTGAGGGCGTACCGTTCAAGGTGCTTGGCTGGCAGGCATTCGTGCTCGGTTCGCTTTTTGGCTGGAAAACGGCTGCCGACGGTACCAGGCGCTTTCGTGTTGCTTACGTAGAAACGGGCAAGGGTTCTGGGAAGTCACCGCTGTCTGCCGGGATCGGTTTGTATGGCATGACATCGGACGGTGAGCCGCGTGCAGAGATTTATGCGGCTGCCGCGAAGAAAGATCAGGCCCAGATCTTGTTCAGGGACGCGATTGCGATGGTCGACCAATCGCCTTTGCTTGCTGAGCGTCTGGACAAATCGGGCGGGCGAGGGAAGGAATGGAATCTCGCACACATGGAAAGCGGATCGTTCTTCCGCACCTTGAGTTCGGACAAGGCTCAGTCAGGCGCACGGCCACATATTGGTTTGCTGGACGAAATCCACGAGCACCCAGACGCACACACGGTTGAGATGTTACGTGCCGGCACCAAGAGCCGGCGCCAGGCACTGATCTTCATGATCACCAATAGTGGTCATGATAAACATACTGTCTGCTACGACTACCACGATTATGGTTCGAAGGTGGCGAGCGGCATGCAGGAGGATGATTCGTTCTTTTGTTTCATCTGCGCGCTGGATGAAGGGGATGATCCGTTTCAAGACGAATCATGCTGGATTAAAGTCAACCCGAGTCTGGATGCTGGCATTCCAGGCGTCAAGTACCTGCGGGAACAAGTGACGCAGGCCCGAGGCATGCCATCGAAAGAGGCTGAAGTCAAGCGCGTGAATTTCTGCGTCTGGACTGAAGCGGCCGCGCCGTGGATCTCGGCAGATATTTGGCTTGGCTGCGAAGACAAGACGAAGCGCACGCTGGCCGACTATTACGGGCGCCCTTGCTGGGCTGGGCTCGACCTGTCGAGTACCCAGGATTTGACCGCCCTGGTGTTGTTATTTGAGCCATTTGAGTCTGATCAGTACTGGCGCATTAAGCCGTACTTTTGGCTGCCAGGCGACGACTTGCGTAGAAAGGCCGAGCAGGACCGCGTGCCATACCTATTGTGGCGCGATCAAGGTTACCTCGAAGCGCTAGATGGGAAGGCGGTGAACCGGCACGCTGTGCTTCGTCGGATTTGCGACCTTGCTGCGAATGTCGATATTCAGGGTTTGGCCTATGACGCATGGCGCATCAAGGATTTGACGGACCTAGCAGACCACGAGGGCTTGAGCTTACCGCCTCTGGTGCCGTTCGCGCAAAGTTACAAGGTTATGGCGCCAGCGCTGGATGAGTTCGAGATGGCTCTAATAAACAAGACCGTGCGGCACGATGGCAATCCGGTCATGACCTGGTGCGCTTCGAACGCGGTAACCAGTAAAGACTCCGCTGGAAATAGGAAAGTGGCGAAAGACAAAGCGATCGGCAGGGTCGATGGCATTGTCTCTGCGGTCATGGCCTTCGGTACTGGGCGACTCTCTGAAAATACCGGCCCGTCTGTGTATGAAGAACGCGGCCTCAGGATGATTTAACGATGAAATTATTTGAATGGTTCGGGCGAAGAGATGAGCCCGAGGCATCGTCACGTCCGGAAGTTAATGCGCAGTATGCAGGCATCGAGTTCACAGGGTTGGATGATCCGAGGTTGCTGGAGTTCATGCGTCATTCAGTGGCGGGTGCAGAATATGGCCGGTATTTCAAACGCTTGCAAAATATGGCGTTGCTCAGATGTGTGTCGCTGATTTCCGAGGCCATAGGCATGTTGCCGCTAAATCTCATTGAGCGTGGCACGGAACGAAGAGTTGCTAAGGAACATCCTGTTCACCGGTTGTTAAAGGTTCGTCCCAATGGCTGGCAAACACCCTATGAATTCAAGTCCTTGATGCAGATGCGCGTGCTCATGGATGGCAATGCCTACGCGAGGATTTTGTATACCGGCACACGTCCTATTGCAATGATACCGCTCGCGTACGACCGAGTGAAGGTCAAACAGTTGGCTGATTGGAGCCTTGCATACGATTACACCCGCGACGACGGTCAGGTGGTCCGATTGAAGGCTTCCGAGATGTTGCATCTTCGAGATCTGTCCAGCGATGGAATTGTAGGTATGTCGCGTGTGAGGTTGGCACAAAGTGCGCTGGAGATCGCCAGTGACGCGCAGACCGCTGCAATGCGACTTTTCAAGGACGGCGTAATGGCGGGTGGTGCATTGTCTGCACCAAAAGAGCTTTCCGATAAGGCATATGCGCGGCTGCAGAAGTCAATGCTGGAAAAGTCTGGTGCTGAAAATAACGGCCAATTCCTGATTCTTGAGGAAGGATTGACAGCCGAACGCTGGGCAAATACTGCGGTGGACGCACAACACGTAGAAAACCGCAATCATCAAATTGAAGAAATTGCGCGTGCATTTGGTGTTCCTCGACCGCTTCTGATGATGGATGACACGTCCTGGGGCAGCGGAATCGAGCAACTGGCGATCTTCTTTATCCAGCATTCACTGATGCACTGGTTCACGGTCTGGGAGCAGGGCGTTGAGCGTTCGCTGTTGACCGAGAAGGAAATCGGCCAGTACAGCGCCAAATATAACGAGCGTGCATTGATGCGCGGCACGCTCAAGGACCAGGCTGACTTCTTTGCTAAAGCCCTGGGCTCTGGTGGTCATCCTGCCTGGATGAGCCAGAACGAAGTACGAGATCTTCAGGATATGCCTGAAGACGACGGTCCGACCTCGGATCAACTGATTACATCCTCAAACAAAGGGAAAACGAGCAATGAGTCTCCTGAACCTACCCGAAATTAGAGCCGAACACGCGTTGTCTAAGGCGCAGTTCGATACCCGCCAGGACGCAATGGAACGTTGGCATCCGGAATTCCGTGCTGCGGCTGAGGACGATAACACAATTTCGATCTATGACCCGATTGGCGAGCGTTGGGACGGCAATGGCGTGACCGTCAAACGGATCAGCGCTGCGCTGCGGTCTATTGGTTCAAAGGATGTTGTTGTCAATATTAATTCACCCGGCGGTAATTTCTTCGAAGGCGTATCCATCTACAACGCTTTGCGGGAGCACAAGGGAAAGGTGACTGTGCAGGTGATGGGTCTGGCTGCCTCGGCTGCTTCTGTCATCGCTATGGCGGGCGATGAGATCAAGATGGGCGATGGTACGTTCTTGATGATCCACAACGCCTGGGCAGTCGCTGTTGGAAATCGCCATGATTTCCAAAGTGTTGTTGAAACCCTCGAGCCCTTTGATGCAGCCATGGCGCAGGTGTACGCGGCCCGTTCAGGATTGGAAGTCTCGGCAATTGTCGCCATGATGGACAAAGAAACGTGGATCGGCGCCCATAAGGCCATCGAAGATGGCTTCGCAACGGGTTTGCTCGATTCCGCACAAGTCAAGAAGGACGCCAGCGCCTCGACTGAAACGCGGGCGCTCGCATTGGTCGAGGCCTCGATGGCCCAGGCCGGGTACACACGTTCTGAACGTCGGGATGTGTTGAAAAATCTTTTCTCCAGCAAGCCGGGCGCTGCTGGCAGCTCTACCACGCCGAGCGCTGGTAACAAACCGTTCGCAGATGATCTGCGCACACTACTCAATACTATTCAAGGAAATTAACATGAAACCAGCAAATCTCGTGCGTGGCTTGGTGAGTGTTCACGCGGAAGCCAGTCCGACAGAACTCATCAATGCATTGAACACGGCATTCCATGAGTTTAAGACCGAACATAAGAAGCAATTGGACGGCATGAACGATTCTCTCCAGAAAATTAAAGTGGAGCGAATTAACGAAGAAATCTCAAATCTGCAATCGGCAATCGATACGGCCAACGAGAAAATCGCAGGCATGCAAATGAACGGTGGCGGTGCCGGTGGTCTTAAAGATCCCGAATACACGGATTCTTTCGTGGCCCACTTTAAGAAAGGTGATGTTCAAGCGGCCCTCAATAAGGGTGTAGCGGAAGAGGGTGGCTATCTTGCGCCCATCGAATGGGATCGCACGATCACCGATCGCCTGGTTCAAATTTCCCCTATGCGCTCTATCTGCTCAGTCCAGAAGTTGGGCAAGGCTGGATTCTCTAAGTTGTTTACCGAACGCGGAACCACTTCTGGTTGGGTGGGTGAGACAGATTCACGCCCGCAAACTGCAACGAGCAAATTCCGCAAACTCGAATACACCAGTGGTGAGATTTATGCAAATCCGGCCGCGACGCAGCAAATGCTCGATGATGCGGAAATTGACCTGGAAGCGTGGCTTGCGCGTGAGGTGGACACCGAGTTTGCACTTCAGGAGGGAGTAGCGTTCATTTCCGGGGATGGTGTCAATAAGCCGACTGGTCTGCTGACATATATCGTCGGCGGTGCAAATGCTGCAAAGCATCCTTGGGGAGCGATTGAAACCATCGACAGTGGCGCTGCCGATGCAGTTACTTCGGATTCAATTCTGGATTTGATCTACGGCCTGCCTGGCGAGTACACCGGGAATGCGCGATTTACCATGAATCGCACCACTATGGGTCAAATTCGCAAATTGAAGGATGGACAGGGCAATTACCTGTGGCAGCCGTCTGCTCAGGCGGGCCAACCGTCTTTGCTTTCCGGCTATCCCGTCACGGAAATGGCTGGAATGCCGGACGTCGCGGCTGGCTCAACGCCAATCATGTTCGGTGACTTCTTGCGGGGCTACCTGATTCTGGACCGCACCGGTGTGCGTGTGCTGCGTGACCCGTTCACCAATAAGCCTTATGTCCATTTCTACACCACCAAGCGTGTCGGCGGCGGTCTGCTTAACCCAGACGTGCTGAAGGCCTTGAAAATCGGCGAAGCTACAGCGCCTTAATTCTGGTCAGGTAGTTATGTAAGGCGTGACACTGCATTTTAGTGTCACGCCCATAGGAGTCTGTAATGAACAATTTTGTAAAGCCTTTTCGTGGCGTGCCTTTGGGCCAGATCTACCCGGTGACATTTAATCCAGGCGATGTCTGTCCGGATGAATTGCTGACTGCCGCCGTTCAGGCTGGGGCCGTGGCCACGAAGAAGCCTGCGAAGGCAGAGAAACCGGACGGTAAGTCTCTATTTGCTGATAAGCAGGAAGTCTGACATGAAATTTCTGACGTTGCCTGAGGTGAAAGCGCACTTGAAAGTGACCTCGGCTGTTGAGGATGCGCTGATCACCCTGTATGTGGAGGCCGCTGAGGACAATTGCATCAAGTATTTGAACCGAGATGTGTATGAATCGCAGGAAGCCCTCGAAGAGGCTGTTACTGATGAAAATCCGGGCCGTGACCCCATGGTGATCAGTGCAAGCACGAAAGCGGCGATCTTGCTGCTTGTTGGGCATCTATATGAAGGGCGCCAGGACATTACGTCTGAGTCTCAATTTGTGGCCATTCCGAAGAATTCTCGCTGGTTGCTGTGGCCGGACCGGATTTTGCCGGGGGTGTGATGGATATCGGGAAACTCGATACGTACGTCCGGATTGACAAACCTGGCGCACCTAACAGCATCGGCGGCAGTTCACCGGGCTGGAGCCCTGTCGATCATTGTTGGGCGAGCATTCTTGCCGGCTCTGGCCTGGAACGGGTGAAAGCCGGTATTGAACTGAGTTCGGTCAATGTCAGCATTCGGATCCGATACATACCTGGGCTAGATGCGACGATGCGTATTGTTTCGGTCGATATGGTGACGGATCCCGAGACCGGTTTGCTAGTCGACCAAGATCTGGAAATCTACGAAATCCTGGCTGTGCCACCCAAGGCAAACCGTTCGGGTTACTTGGATTTGGTATGTCGGGCGGGCGCAAATGACGGCTGAGGTGCAAGGGCTCAAAGAGCTATCGCGTGCGATGGGCATGCTTAAGAAAAGCATTGCAACCAGGACGGCGAAGCGGGCATTGTCTGCCGGCGCTGGGCCGATTGCCAAGCGTGCGCGTAAGAATGCACCTGTCCTTCAGGAGCCGACAGCGACCCGCAAAAAGGGGACGATCAAGAAAAACATTCGTGTCAAGGTGCGGAAACGGCGTGATGGGCAATACGAGGCGACCATCTGGGTAAAAGGCCTGGGCAAGAAGAAAATTGAGCTGTTCAAACAGGAGACAGGGAAAGAGGGGAAGGATAATCCCGATGACCCATGGTACTGGTGGTTCCAAGAATTTGGTACCGCGGAACATCCTGCACAACCGTTTATGCGGCCGGCATTTGAAACCGAGAAAAACGCCTCGCTGGACGCCATTGCCGGCAAATTACGGGAAGATTTGAAAAAAATGGGTTTGACATGATTGAAGAACGAATTAAAGAGGCGCTTGACCCGGTGGTAGGCGGCAGGGTGTTCTTTCAAGTTATGCCATCCAGCCAGGCGACTTTCCCGGTCATAGTTTACCGGACGATCAATACCGATCCGAATAACACCATATGTGGCGCCAGCGACGAAGACGCCAGGGTAGAAATCAACCTGGTCAGCAACGATTCAATGCATGTAGTGCAGCTGCGCCCGGCGGTTTTCGATGCGATCGAAGCTGTGTTCGCCGGTGCTGAGCGGGTGACAGATTTTGACGGTTATGAACCGGACTCGAAGCTCTACCGGCGAATTATTGAATATACGTTGGATTGAAGTTTTTGCATAGCGCCTCTGTGGCGCTTTTTTTATGCCCGCTTTCGGGCTTTTTTTATTGGAGATATGGAAATGTCCAAAGCGTCGACAGTTAAATTTAAGGGTTCCGTAGTGCGCTTTCAGCGCGCCGATGGGGCCGCCCCGTCAACCGCCGTTACAGCGGTGACGGCAACCAATCCAGCAACAGTGTCCGCCACCGGCCTGACCGTCGTTCGCGGGGATGTGTTAATCCTGCAGGGATTGGCAGATTTCGACGGTTCGTACGTCGTATCCAGCGTGGAGTCAGGGGTTGCCACTATTGCAGCTGATTGGTCTGGCAAGACGGTACCGACAGATTATGAGAACGCAGTGGCAGGAAAAGCAGTGTTCTCGCAGGAATTTTGCCAATTGAAATCCTTTCAGAAATCGGGTTCTACCACCGATCAGGAAGATGTATCGACAATTTGCTCCGTCGAGGGCAAGGATTACGAGTCCGGCGATCGCGAAGAGGGTACCGCCACATTGCAGTTTTGGTACGACATGACCAATCCGGTGCAGGAATTGCTCGAGGACTATGAGTTCTCCGGTGATAAGTTCTGGACTCGCATTGAGCTGCCGAAAAACAAGGGTGTCGTCTTGTTTAACGGCAATATTGAAACCGGGCTGAACATGGATGGCCAGGTCGGTAGCCCTGGCCGTTGGGATTCAGGGGTTGCAATCAAGATCTCTGGCCGCCGGTACAACGTTAAACCGGAGGCGTAATGAGCAAGAAGGCTGAGTTTCTGAAGCAGAACAAGCCTAGGGTCAAGTCCGTGCCGGTGGATGGTCGAACCATCTACCTGCGCGAATCGACCATTGGCGACAACAATTTTGTTCTCTTTGAGCGTCGGGCATTCCTGATTGCTCTGGCCGAGAAGGCGGGCGAGCAGTTTGATTTCTCCGATGAGGCCGATGTTGAAGCGAAGTTGCGTCGGTACCCGGACAAATTTGCATTGGCTCGTGGCGCGGCAATGCGGATTTGTGATGAAAACGGTGAATTGTTGTTCGATGCTACGGATCAGGACGATTTGGCAGCTCTGAACGGTCTAGGTGATTCAGTTTTGAACGCCATTCACGGTGATCCGGACAAAAAAAAAGAGGGCGAATCTTAGACGAGCGACAGAGGTTCCTGTGCAACCTGGCTATTTGCTTGGGGAGATCCCTGGAAGAGCTTGATGCGTTGCCAGAAACCGAGCTTGATATATGGCGGGGTTTCTATGATGAGCAACCGTTTGGGATGTGGCGCGACGATCTGCGTACTGGGATCATCGCGTCCACAATTGCCAATACAGTTTCCTCTCGTACGTTGGCGCCAGCGGATTTCATGCCGTTTGAGAAACGGCCGGATGAAGATTTTGGTGATCTTATTGATGGTTCGGTCGATGTATGACCATTTGATATTGGGTGATTTATGGCTGGGGCGTTAGGTTCACTGAACGTGCTGCTCGGTTTGAATACTGCGCAGTTCACGTCTGCGCTGACAAAATCCGAGTATGAGTCGCAGATGTTCGCGCGCAGATTCACGCGCAATATGCAAAGCGTCGATGACTCTGCGGCGCGGGCAGCAAAGGCGATTTCGGGCATTCAAACCAATCTTCGCGCTGTGGCTGGCCTGGCTGTCGGGGCATTCTCGCTGCGTGAGATTACTGGGCTCGCCGATACCTGGACGGGAGTGGGCAACCAGTTGCGGTATGCAACTGACTCTCATGAAGGCTTTGCGCGCGCGCAGCGTGAAGTGCTGGAGATTGCCGACGAAACACGCGGCACCATCGACGGCGTCGCCGCCGTGTATGCGAAAGTCGCCGAAAATCAGGAATTGATGAACATCAAGGGGCGTGATGTTGGCCGTGTCACCGATACCATCAGTAAGTCGTTGGTTCTGTTTGCACGGACAAGCCAAGAGGCCGCGTCCGCACAGTTGCAGTTAGGGCAGGCCCTGGGTTCTGGCCGACTGCAGGGTGATGAGTATAAGTCATTGCGCGAAAGTGCATCCGGGCTCGTGACGCAGCTGGCCAAGGCGCTGAACGTGACGCGAGCGCAACTGGATGAGATGGCCACCAATGGAGAGTTGACCTCGGAATTGCTGGGTCAGGCTTTTCTCAGCATGTCCGATTCCGTCGATACTTCGTTCAATGCAATGAAAAAGACCATCTCGCAGGGCGGCACGGTCTTCGCCAATGAATTTTTGAAGATCGTCGGTGGAGCTGACGATGTCATCGATGCGTCCGACAATATTGCCGATGCGATGATCTTTGTTGCCAAGAATCTTGGTACCATCGCTACGGTTGCCGGTGTGGCGGCGGCTGGATATGGTGCCTTCCGTGCGGCGACTATCCTCGCAAACCTGGAGCTCGGAAAAACGGGTGCGGCGGCGCTGGTGGCATCAACCGGATTTATCCGCACGCAAATGGCGACTATCGCTCTCACCGGTGCCATGGGTGGGGCCCGCTCAGTTGCCATTGGCCTGGGGGCCGCGTTGCGCGGATTTGCTTTGACCCCTATTGGGCTTGCGCTGATCGCAGCGTCAACAGCATTTGCAGTGCTGACCAGCTCCCAGAAAGAAAACAAAGAATCGTTGGATGCCCTGTCACTGTCTCTCGATGATTATGTCGAGAAAGTGGCCGACATGTCCAAAGTGCAGCAGCAAGCCGCACAAATAGGGCTGGCCGCTCAGATTGAGAAGCAAAAGCAGGAATTGTCGGACGCATTCAGCGGGTTTTCATTTGGGTCTCGCAATGCATCCGTGGGTGAACAGTTTCGCGCCATTGCTGAAGATACTTCGCTTTCTGCGGATGAAATGTCGGATGCATTTACCGCCCTGATCGAGAAGTCGACCGCGAGTGGCAATGCTCTGGCTCGTCAGAAAGATAAGATGGTCGAAATGGCTGCTTCTGCCGTTGATGGACGCAAGCGGTTGCAGGATCTGGAGAGCCGTCAGAATGCAATCAAGGACGCTATGGATGGGTCGACCGGCGCGGCTGGCCGCAATTCAGCTGCACTGCGCGAAAATGCCAAGGCAGCAGCAGATGCATTGAAAGAGTATGACAAGCTGATCAAAGGGCTGCGTGAGCAGGCCGCCACTTTTGGAATGAACGATTCCGAGCTGGCCCGCTATAAGGCTTCGATTCTCGGTGTAAGCGATGCACAGGTGGAGATTGCTGCGCTCCAGGGGCGGCAAGTTGAGTTGCTGGAAAAAGTGAAAACTGCCGCCCAGGAAGGCAACAATGCAGTGCTGGACGCCGCAAAACGGGAATATCAGGTTAATCAGGACCGAATCGATCAGTTGGAGCGCATGACGAAGTTGGAAAAAGCGCGAGCCGATATGGCGAAGTACTCCCAAGACTTGACAGATAAGGGGGCTGCACAATATTTGGCAGCTCAGAGGCAGGTGCAGGCGCTCACGTCTGTCAACACGTCCTCACAGGGATTGAGAATAAAAGGTGCGCAGGCGACTGCTGGAGGTGCAACGAATAGTGCTGTATTCGCTGTAGCTCAGATACTCCAGTCACTTCAGGGGTCGAATCTCAGGCATTTTGCGTCATTCAACGACACTTTTCATGCCGGATCGAAATCGAAGCATGCTTCTGGGCTTGCTTTTGACGCATCGCTCGTTAATGGATCTGCCGGCGCAGCCGATGCTGTCAAACAGTTGACAGAGCAATTGCAACAGCTTGGCCTCGAAGCAGGGAAGGATTTCAAGATTCTGAATGAATATGCGAATCCGTCCGCGAACGCCACTGGTGGACATCTCCATTTTCAATTTGCTAGTACGGCAGCGGCTGACAAACTGTCTGGTACCAATGCATCTCTTGACCGGGCGATCCTGGCCGGGCAAGAGGAGCGTCGTAAGAAATTGACTGATTTTGAGCTGACAGCTGTGAAGCGGGTCGCTGAACAGCGCCAGCAGGCCGCTCAGAATGAAATACGCATGCTGGAGCTGTCGGAAAAGAAAAACGACGCCTATTATGCCAAGCGTGAATCGCTGATCCAGAAAGAGACGGCCGCCCGGGTTGCCGGCATTGATGCTGAAATCGAAATACTGAAACGGAAAAATGACGATGTCAATAACGAAAAAGTACTCGATCTTGAGGCCGAAAAACTCAAACTTCTGGCTGATCAGAAGGTTCAGCTGGCCGAAATTAAGAAGGAACATGCAGATATTGGTGTGGCGGCCTCCAAGGCCATGCAAGAGGCGCAGGCGTCTGCAAAACTATACGTCGATACGCTGAAACAGAACGATCAGCGATCACTGGCTGCCTTTGGTTTGGGTGATCGTGCCAAAGCGCTGGTCGAGCGTCAGAATGCGGAAGCGGATCGGTACGCAGAGAACATGCGCGATCTGCAAACAAAAAAGGGCACGCTATCGGATGCTGATTTCCGGCAATTATCGAAAGCCTACGGCGATATGTACCATGCTGCGCTCACTCAGGCAGAGTGGTTTTACGATCAGGAAAGCCTCAAGCGGCAGGATTGGACCAATGGCTTTACCTCGGCATTGGCCAACTACACCGACTCTGCCAACAATATGGCTGAAAACGTGTCCACGGTCTTTGGGACGTTCACTACAGGCCTGGAGGATGCCTGGGTAAATTTCGTCACTACCGGCAAATTGTCGTTTTCGGACATGGCCAAGTCTGTTATCGCTGATATCGCCAGAATCCAAGCGCGCGCGGCGATCTCCGGTTTGTTCAACCTAGTGGCCGGAGCCTTTACTGGGTACGCCACTGTAGGTGGCGCTGCTGGTCAGCCCAATTATGGCGGTGCGTATGGTTTCGGTAATATTGGATTCGCCGGTGGTGGATTTACGGGCGCCGGCGGCAAGTATGATCCGGCAGGCATTGTACACCGAGGTGAAGGCGTCCTGAACCAGGATGAAATGCGCAAACTGGGTGGCGAGTATGGGTTCTATGGTTTACGTCGTGCTATTGCTCGTGGCTATGCAAATGGTGGTGTTGCCGGCGGTGCCAGCCAACGCGTTATGCCATTTGATAAGGGCACCAGCGGAATTAGCATTGTGAACCAGACTACCGGCCGGGTTGATAGGGCGCGCGAAGCGCGACTTCCTGATGGTGAGAAAGTGTTGCTCCTCGAGGAATTTTTGAATAGAGCGGCAGAATCGCTCGCTGATCCAAATAGTAAGTTGGGGTCGGGCTTGCACAGGCATTATCAATTGGAAATGGTGAGGTAATGGCCGAATTCGAAATGCCACGCGGTATGTGCCCGCTGATCGCAAATTACACCGGTGGCGATATGGGCGGCGTCGAAGAAACCGAGGTGGAGGGCGGTGCACCTCGTCCTGCTCTGGCTTATGATCGAGGGGTCCAGCCGTTTACTGTGACCCTTGCTTTGAATGCTCAGAAATATCGCATCTGGACCCTGTTCTACCATCGGCTAATTAAGCGTGGCTCAATTCCATTCAGCATGATGTTGGATTCCGGGTTCGGCGCGCAGCCGCACACGGTGTTCATTGCCAAGGGCACGTATCAAGAGTCTGGTCGCACGACAAGGCATCGGTTCGTCACCTTCGTTGTGAAGGCTGAACCGAAAGCGTATGACGTGTCAGTGGATGATGCGCAACGGGAAGTTGATCTTTGGAATCGCCACGAAACCCGCTTGTTTCCGTTCTTCAGGCGGTTGGCGATATTTGCAAACGAAGACGTCAAGGTGATGCGCGATGGCACTTGACCGTGATGAAGAAATGAAAAATTTCTTTGCCAGCAACCCGCCAGGCAAATATCCGATTACGACACTAGTGATCAAGCACTCTGATATGACAGTCAATCACCGCTTCTGGAACCAGCCTGGTACAGGAGCACTGACCCTCGACGGGGAAGTGGTCGACCATCGCTCATTGAATTTTGCGGTGAGGCAGGCCGGCACCAATAACAATTTGGATCAAGTCTGGGGGTTTGATATCGACACCGTGGACGCTCGGGACGAATTTCGGGATCAGCTGGATTTGATTCCGATCGACACCAAAGAGCGAGTGCGCGTCGAGTATCGAGAGTATTTATACCCGGATTTAAATACTGTGCGTGCGCTGGCTCGCCTGCAGGCCGAATCGCTCAATTATGGAATCGGAACCTGTACTGTGAATGCAGTGTCGCCACGCAAGAATCTGTTGCGCACCGGTGAGACATACGATCCCCGCGATATCCCGATGTTGGAAGCGTTTCAGTAATTTTTCCATTCAATAACAAGCACCTGCGGGTGCTTTTTTTTCGAGTAACCAAAATGGATGTGTCGTTCTATCAGGGGCGGACTTATTCAAACCCGCCATGCTGGGATCTGGTGGCGGATGTATATACGCGTGAGATGGGGCAGAGCGTCAAGCAGTACCAGGCCGCGTCCGATTCGGTGAGAGACATTGCTGTGGCGTTTCGGTTGGCATTGGCTGAGCCTGATAACGGTTTTGTGAAGCTGGATCGGCCTCGCAATATGTGCATTGTCCTAATGGGTATGTCGCAAGAGGTGGGGATTCATCATTGCGGTGTGTATCTGGACGCAAGTGTATTACACGCATTGCCTCGAGTTGTCCTATTTCAGGATATGGCCAGCCTACGCGATGAATATCCGCTGATTGAGTACTGGAGCAAGGCATGACGGCGATCCGCCTTTTCGATCATCCGCTTGCCGGTACAGCGCCGCAGGAATTTCATGCGACCAGCATACTTGACTGGCTGCGTGCCCATTATGCGGACCGCCCGATGGAAGGCACGGTACAGATTTTCCGGGGCGTGGCGACGCGAGAGAACCTTATTGTAGGCAATGGCGAGCAGATCTGGAGGCAGCTGGCCGCGAACGATTCCGAGATGTACACCGTCTACAAGAGCCCTGGAACGGGGGTCGAGGTAGGGGCGGTATTCACGCAGATCGCGATTGCCGTTGCACTTACGGTGGTTTCGTCATTGCTGTTCCCACCACCGCGCCAGCCCGAGAACGTCAATCGCTCGCAATCGTCCGACAACAATAAGTTGGCGGATCGTGAGAATAAAGTGCGTTTCATGGAACGAGTGGAAGATATCTACGGAACTGTTAAGTCCGTGCCTTCGCTCATGATGCCGACGTACAGCAAATATATCAAGCATCGGCGCGTGGAGTTTGGATACTACTGCGTCGGTAGGGGATATCACGCGTTGACTGAGATTCGGGATGCTGACTCACTGATCCAAGACATTCAGGGGTCCAGTGCAGCCGTGTACGACCCGTTCACGTCTCCAAATAGTGGCCATGCACCAAAGACACAAATCGGTGACGCAATCACTGATAAGATTGTGACGGCAGCCCGTCGGGTTGAAGTAGACGGCATGACTTTGAAAGCCTGGAATCAGGTGCAATTGCCTAATTCCGTGCGCAACTATGGATTTAGGGCCGACCCGGGCGGCGACTATATCAATCAGGACAGCAATGTAGGCGATTGGCAGCCGAATTTCAATTCAGTGCTTAACGTTGGCGACACGATCACGGTGTCCGATTCGTCTTTCACCCGTCCCGCTCGATCTTACGACCAGGTTGTCTACAACTCGTCTACGGGACTGTTCTCCCGCACCGGTGGGTTTGGGAACATCACTAACTACGGGCTTGCGCTAGGGGATACGATCGACATCACTGGATTTGGGCCAACGGATTTTCTGAATGGCACCTATACGGTTGATTTTGTTAGTTCCACCTCGATCGGCGTGGCTGAATCAATCTCTCCGAGCGCTCCAGACGCGGAAGGCGGCACGGCCTCACGTGCGGCGCAGTCATTTAGCTTTAATGGCACCTACGAGGTGTCCGAGGTTGCAGATAAGCAGATACGCCTGACAACATCGACTTTCCCAGACTATTTAAACAATGGCGGGACGGCGCCACAAGGGCGGATTCAGATTAATGACCGCAGCCAGTACACGAATTGGGTCACTTTGTCTCAAAGGAACTGTACGCAAGTCTGGGCTAATGTGGTGGCTGGGCAGGGGATGTACAAATTTGACGGGGGCTATTCGGTTGCAACTGTTGAATTTCATTTAGAGGTCCAGCAGCTCGATGCAAATCTGAATCCTATTGGACAGATCGTTCAGGTATGGGGGGCAGTGTCCGGTTCCGTTACGGACGAGCGTGCCGTGACAGTGGAACATGTTACAGGCTGGACGGGCCCGACCCGGGTACGTATGCGCCGCTTGAGCGATTTCGACTACGGCTTTGGGGGCACGGTCGTTGACGAGATTAAATGGGCGGACTTATATGCTGTGTCCCCGGTCACGAAGGCCCATTTCGGCAACAAAACGACGATTCATACGGTCACCTATCCGACGGCCCGCTCTACGGCGGTCCGCTCGCGTCAGCTCAATTGTTTGGCATCAAGACTGCTGCCCACCTATGACGGTACCAGTTTTTCCGGTGCGTTTGACGCTGAAGGGCGGCATGTTTCCGGAACTATTCACCCGACAAGTCAGATTGTAGACATCATTGCAGCGGTGGCGCTGGATCCAAAGATCGGCAATGTTCCTATCGAAGAGCTGGACATGGAACAGATGTATCAGGTTCAGTACCAATTGAACCAGACGCACTGGGAGATGGGACAGTTCAATTACACGCTGGATTCGGACAATATGTCGTTCGAAGAAACCGTGATTATGATCGCCAATGCAGGCTTTTGCAAAGCGTATCGACAAAGTGATCAATACCGCCTGGCACCAGACCTGCGTCAAGATCGCAGCGTTGCGATATTCACGCACAGGAACAAGCAGCCGCGTACTGAGAAAATTACCCAGACCTTTGCCAATGATGGTGAATATGATGGTGTGCAGTTCATCTATACCGATCCGGATGACAACCAAACCAAGACAATCATTTTACCGCGTGATGGGAATTATACCCGGCTGAAAAAGTTCGAAATCCCAGGGATTCGATCTTTCGCGCAGGCCTGGCTGCGTGCAAATCGGGAGTATCGCAAGCTCTTGGGGCAGCGCCTGAAGTTGGAAACTGGTGTCACGCTGGATGGCCGTGCGTTGCTACCAAACAAGCGCATCGATGTTGTCGACAACACGAGATTCAAGGCATTCGACGGTGATGTCGTCGGCTGGGATGGCGGGCTGACTTTGCGGTTGAGTCGGTCAGTCGAATTCATGCCGAACGAGCCACACAGCATCGTTTTGATGAAGCGCGATGGAACTGTGACCGATCAGATTCCGGTGGAACCGGGGCAGGATAGCGAACATGTCATTCTGCAGAACCTGCCGTCAGGTGTTGGCCTGGTAACTGAATATGGGTCGATGAAGGGTATTCGAACCATCTTTTCATTTGCGTCAGATAGTCGTCGCAAAGCCATGGGGTTTCTGGTCACCGATCTCGATATGAGGGATAAGAAGTACGTAAAGGTCACAGGGATCAATTATTCGGATTCATATTACACCGCAGATTTCGAGCCGATACCGCCCAAAGAGTCGGTGATTGGTTGACACCCTATTTATATCAACTCAGGCCCCAGAAATGGGGCTTTTTTTATGGAAGAACGAAATGGCCATTCCTACCGATCAACAATTTGATGATGCGGCTCGAGATCTTGTGACCGTCGATGACGTAGCAAATTCGCCGGAAGACACGACGACAACACGCAGCGGTGACACTGTCTTAACCTTGACAGGTGCAATTAATAAAATGGCCGTTTCAGCCGGCAAGCCTTTCGACACAGAGGCCGATTTGCTCGCCACACCGATTCCAGATCCTCCGTATATCGCTGAGGTTCTACACGATCCCGATCCCGATAAAAATGGTCGCTACTCTCCAGTTGCAGGCGCTTGGGTCAAATCTGTGGATACGGTAAGTAGCCGAATAAGACACGATGGCGCCGATCAGCAGATGACTGTTCAAGATCCGGATGCATCGAACATGCTCAGCATGGACGATAAAGGCCATTTATACGTTACGAAATCCGAAGGTAAATCGGTTCAGCAGATCATCCAAGGACTGAAGAACGAGATCCGGCAATTAAAAAAAGAGAAAACGAGCGAGTTTCAATATGGCCCCTATTTTTCGATCATGACCAATGCTCAGAAAGCGGCGTTTCAAATGATTGACGCAAACGCCAAGTTTTATCTGTCGGGCACGAACAGCAGGCCGCTGGACGAAATGCTTAATCGCTTTCAAAAGCATATTGAGAAACTGTATAAATATGATCTGATTGTCGATGTCGTCAAAGACGCTGGATTGAAGGGTAATGGGAAAAACCCTGAAGATAACGAGATCAACGCCCTGATCGCCAAAATGAAGAAAAAATATAACGGCGGTGCACTATATATGCCGGGTGATTGGCTTCTCTCGTATGGCATTCTGCCACAGAGCAATATTCATTTTATTGGCGCAGGATATGGGGTTACGCGCTTTTTTCCAATGCGTAATCGACCGGCGTTCTATACCCCAGACAATAGTGGGTGGTTGGAGAACTGCCTATTCCAAGATATTGAAATTAGCGGCGAAATGCATTCAGAACAGAATGTGGCATGTAAAGGCTTTTTTATACGCCAATTCCAGCGCTGCATGTTTATGCGCAATTACATTCATGACACTGGCGCCACGGGCATGGGTAGCGATTTCGTCAACGGAAGCTCGATTTTGGATGGCCGGTATGAGAACAATGGTCGCTTAGGAAGCGTGGGCGATCCCGGCAATGCAGGGATCGGCGTGGGATCCGGAGTGGGTCAGGATGAACCCACACTGATTATCGGGAACATCTGCACTGGCAATAAGAACTACGGCATTTTCTTCGAACAACAGCGCACTGAAGCGTCTGTGCACCAGTCTCGTCAGATTATTGTGGCAAACAACATTTGCTTGCGAAACCATGATGGTATCGGCGACTGCGGGTTGTCCGGCGCGATTTTTACAGGTAACCAGTTAAACGACAATATCAATGCGGGGTTTGCTGCAGATTCTGGCACGCTTAACCCTGACTCTCAAGGTCGGCCACAGCCTGGCCATGGCGGTGTTTTCGCGAACAACCAGGTTCTGCGAAACGGCCAGCACGGCGTTCTTTACGATGCGCAGAAGGTGGCCACGCCTGGCGGATACAAGTTTGACGGAAACCGAATTGCTCATAACGGCGGCGCGGGTATTACATTGACCGCAGGTGTAAATATGGTGCCGGATCAATGGATAGCTAACAACGACATTGTAGATAATCAAGGCGCTGGCGTGCATATCGAATCGGGCGTGTACCCCGATCTGGATATCACGATGAACCGCTTCTTACGCAACAACGGCATTGCTGTGCGTGCGGGTGCTAGCGCAATTGTATTGTCGGGTCGCATGTTTGCGAATTCTGTTCGGGATACTCAAGAGACGCCGACGCAGCTGCAAATGTTCGCCGGCACCGCTGCTATTTCCAAGTTCGATGTGAGCAACAACCAGTTCATAGGCCCGAATCCCTCAAGCGCTATCGATATTCCCAACGCCGATGCTTCGGTCACGGTTTCCAATAATCCAGGTATCTCTACTAATCCAGGAGTTTAAAAAATGTCAGTCGTTATTACTTCAGATGTCGTTTTCACGGGCGACCCCGCAGAATTGCCAGGCGCATATGCGCCTATGCCTAATGATGCAACGACCTATATCGATTGCGTGAATGATCTGTATATCAACCAGTCCGGCCGAAAAGCAGCGCTATCCGACGTCATCAACTTTGCGCGCACTTCCAGCAAGTACATCGTTGGAGAGAACGGCCTAGAGCAGGTGCCGGCCGGCGCGCCTGCTTTTCCGTACGACCCAACTACAGGGGATCGTTTGGGTTTGCTGTTGGAAGAGTCGATTACCAATCTGGTCGCTCAGCCCTTCAATTTTACTTCGTCCAACTGGACCGCTGCCGGCGTGACCGCCTCTGTCAATACTGATCCGATCGGCATGACTACACTGACTCGGTCTACAGCTGAGTCTGAACATAAATTGTCAATGACTCAGGCTGGCGCAATGTCGTCTGCGGCCAACATTACAACCTATCAGATAGTGGCCAAAGCGGGCACAGGAAAGTTTTTGCAGATAGCAATACCTGGGCGCGTAACGCAAACCTTTGCCAATTTTGATTTGGAGTCAGGTGCGGTCACTATGATGGGCAGAGGCAATACGACACAAAATTGCGTGCCTTACGCGGATGGTAGTTACCTGTGTACGCTTTCGTGCGCACGTGGTGCCACAGATGACTATTCAATCGATCTCGCCATTATCCCGACCGCTGTGACGCTGCCCGGCGCATCATACGTGGGCGTTGCTCAAGACATTCAAATCGGCATGCTTCAGGCTACTGCTGGACCGATCGAGGGTCCGAAAAGCATTGGCACCGCTTCACCCACTGCTGGCGAGGTAGTCGCAACGGCAATTTCCGCCGAGTGGACCGCCTATATGGAAATCCGTATGCCCGATGTCTTGAAGGGGTTTAACGGCCAATCGGTCTATGTCTTTTCTGCAGACGATCTAACCAATAAAAATTTTGTTTGGGTGGGTTTCGGCTCATCCGCTGGTAGTTCGCCATTTGCCGCTGTAGCAGGGCAGAAGGTTAACAACGGAACGCTGCGCACAGCCTCCTTGCCGGGGTTGGGGATTTACAAGCCTGGCTCCATTCTGAAATTTTCATGCCGCATGGCAAGTGGCAAATTCAGTATTGTCGGGGAGGACGGGCAGATAGTTACCGTTGCGGATGCCGATGCAATGGGTTATCCGCTTTCGCGGATTCGGCCTGGCATGTTGATTAATGGCACCGATACGCAGCGAGGATCAGGGTGTACCTTGCAAAAGCTGATTGTCTGGGATGGCATTGCTAAATCCGATGCTCAGATGCGTCGACAGTATCAGCAGCTCTCGTTCTGACTACTAAAACGCCCCGGGGAGTATAGCCGGGGCGGTGCGCAGTGGGTTCCCTTCGCGCTGAGAACTGCACACGGGTTCAAATTAGCACGTTGGGAGTGAGGCGGTCAATTTACAAAACGCCGCCTCGGAAAAACCCGTATATTACCCCGGCTTCGATCGGGGTTTTCTTTTGGAGCCGCTACTATGCGACGACTACTGATACCGCTGCTTTGTGTGGCATTTATGGGGATCGGGGCGATGGCCGCCCGGTCGTGGGAAATTGAAAAGCTGCGGGCCCAGCTCAAGGCGGAAAAGGAGGCTGATGTGCAGGCGCTCCGCGATGGCTTCTCATTGGCCATGGCCCCGGTGGCGACCATGTGCTCGGCGGCTGCGTTCCGGTCGATTCGGGCAGCAAACACCGCAAATCAAGCGGCAAAAAGCGCCAACGAAATATTCACAGAGCAAAAGAATGCCATTCAGCAGGAGATCGACAAATGAGGGCCGCGGTTATCGCTCTGTCGGTCGTTCTGGCCGGCTGCAGCGCACCGCAGCCAATTGATCGGTACAAGATCATTGCCGTGCCGGTGGAGAAAATCAAAAAGGTTACCAGAACCAAGACGGTCACAGTTCTGCGTGATTGCCCCACACTTCCAGATTTCAACCCAGAGTGGCAACCAGCGCAGGTCAGCGCCTGGCAGCGTACAGTCATCCGCATGTACAAGGAGTGCGCCAAATGAAACGCTTCCCGATGTTCTTTGTCAATCTGTTTCTACTCAAGATCGACCTCATCAAGTCTCGACCATGGGAAATGTTCAATGCGGCCGCGTACCTCGTATGGGCGCTGACGCTTTTTCTGGACCAGCGTTTGTTCGGTCTGCCCACATACCGGGGCTTTGAATGGCCTTCGTGGCTGTATGCCTGTATTTACCTGGGAATGTTCGTGCTGTCGCTGGCCGGACTGCGCAAAACCAGCCGTCTGCGCTTCATCGCAGGCTATGTGATGGTCTGCGGCGCGTTGGCCTGGTTCATGACGGCGGTAGAGTTCTGGGGAGCCTATCCACCGTTGATCCCCGCCATGTCCCTCTATCTGCTATTCGCCTATTTCAACCTGGTTGTCGGGATCAGCATTATTGAGAAATCTAAACGCATGGGGACGTGATGCATGAACTATTTACTGTACACGTCTGGATGTCTATAGCGGGCGGCGCTCTTGGCGGCCTGAAAGCGTTTTACACGACCGACGACGATAAAAACCCCATTGGCGAATCCATTACCAATTTCTGTATCTCGGTGGTGGCCGCCGTCTCCACAACAACTTACTGGTTCGACCCGGAAAAATATCACCCCTTTGCCTACCTGGGCGCTGGGGTGATCGTTGGTTTCCTGGGCGTTTATTTTCTCGACCTGTCACGGGTCATGTTGCCGGGCGTCATGAAATCAAAATTGCGCGACTGGCTTGGAGTCAAGAAGAATGATGACGAAGAATGAATTTCAGCGCGCTGCTGGTATCTCTGCTGCGCTGGCTGATAAGTGGTATGGGCCGATCCTGAATGGGTTCAATGAGTTCAATGTGTATTCTCCTTTGCGAATGGCTCATTACATCGCCCAGCTGGGGCACGAATCTACGGGATTTACGCAAACGGAAGAAGGTCTGTTTTATCGCAGCGCAAGTCGAATTATTGCGGTTTTCCGAGACAGGAACGGACTTACGCCCCAGATTGCCAGTCGTCTGGTCGGCAATCCGCAGGCCTTGGCAAACTTTGTTTACGGAGGTGCCTGGGGTCGTGAGAATCTCGGAAACACACAATCAAATGACGGCTGGGACTTTCGGGGATCAGGGCCGGGTCAGACGACAGGCCGGGCAAATCACCAGGACGCAGCCGACGGCCTCGGGGTGGAAATACGCAGGTCGGCGGAACTGATGCGCAGTGACACCGAGTACGGCGCGCGGGCAGCGTCTTATTTCTGGTGGAAGCGCGGCATACAGCCGGCCGCAGATGCTGATGATGTGACGCTTGTCACCAAACTTTATAACGGGGGCCTGAACGGGCTGGATGATCGCAAGGCGCTCCTGGCTCGTTCGAAGGGGGTCCTATGCTGAGCTGGCTTATAGGATGGAAAGGGTATGCGGTGGCCGCCGGCCTGGTCGTGTTGGCCGCTTGGGGATATGGCACCATCCAGTACCGATCCGGCTATTCCGATGCCGTACAGGAGCAAAAGGTCGCCGACTTGGAAAAATACAAGAAAGCGGCTACCGACCTGTTGACCGCCAGCCAGACAGCGCAGCCGATTTTGGACGGGCTGAAAACCAAATTCTCGACCTTCATAGAGGCATATCAAAATGAAATGCGCATCAACCCTATTGATTGCGTCGGCACTGATGGCCGGCTGCGCTCAATCCTCGATCTCTACCCGTCCACCGCTACCGGGCGGCATGACTGAATGCGTGGAGCCAAAGCCGCCGGCAGATGCTGCGTATGATTCGGTCGCGCTGGCGCTCGGGGATGCGATCACCAGGTTCTATGAGTGCAAGGTCAAGCATGACTTTGTCGTAAAGCAGTGGTAGCACTGTCGCGCAGGAATTTAGCGGATCTATTATTGCAGATAAAGACAAATTTGACATTGAGAAGGATATCGAGTGAATAGCCTCTTTATTTCTTGGGGCTTTCGAACACTAGATTGTAGTCGTTTGGAATTAATCGATTGCGGCCCAAAAATTGAATTTCATCAGCGACTCCCTGATATCCGGGAAATAATCTCGCGTGGGAATATTGCATTTCATGTAATAAACGCAGCCCAGCAACTCTTTCAGATTTTGGAAAGTCGAGCCTGAGTAGTATTGGTGTGTTCCTGTCGTGTTGGAGATTCCTTATTACTTCATCTACCGATTTTCTCTCGATTGGCGCTGCGGGTATTTTAACTCCATGGGTTGCTGTCCTAGTTAGTTGCGGCAGCTCTACCGGAATATGGGTAAACAAGCCCTTCTGTGCATTTAGATTGGGGTTGCCGAAATATGACGGAGTTACAAAATTAATTCCAGTGTCATCGTCCGTATACCGCTTTCCAGAAACATATTCCTTATCCAGAGCCCATATACAAGCGTCGCCCTCGGAATCCTCTATGCCTTGTAAGGCAAAGAATAATGCTATGTATTTATCATAGGACCAATCAAGTAACCTAGTAGGCAGACCATAATGCTGAGCTAACGCAGTAATTTCAAGCAAATTATCGGGAATCCAATTTTCAGGATAGTCTGTATAAAGCCCATAAGCATCGTGGCTGCTAGTTAGGTTTCTGCGGAGTTGTTCGTGCTCTGGTAACGGTAAACCGTATTGATCGGCCAATTTATAAAAATTGCGGATGACTCGGTATTCCATAGACACGTGAGAAGCGAGCGTATCGAACAGCCTTGAGTCTTTAACGATTTCTAGTTTGCTATCTGTGGATATTAGGGCTGCCAGCCAAATTTTTTCAGGCCCGTCGTCGCGAAGTGCTGTTGGAATTAATTTGTAGCGGCAATTGCTATGACCTCTGAAGACAAAATGCCTAAACTCTATTCCTGATCGAAGGTCAGCTTGCACCCAAGGAGACATAAAATCAAATAATTTAACAATTGAATCGAATTTTATTGTCTTGACTGCTTCCTTAGGCATTTTTATATCTCATCTTAATGTAATTTATCTGGTTGTTTTTGAGCTGGTCGGGCAATATACTGGGCTATGAAGAATAATGCCACTGTGGGTCTGCGTTAGAGTTAAACCCCACACCAGTTATGTAGGCATCTGCTGGAGGTTGCGTTCCTATTGTAATTACTGTTTCTTGTGATTCAGATGCATCATCGTAATCTTCTACCGTGAACGGAACATCAGCTTTCAAGAACGCATCACGTATCGCTTGATTCACACGATTCAATCGTAAATTTATGTTTGTTCCGACCGCGATTCCCTCCAAAGGCTCGCAGGCAACCTCAAAACCGGCCTCTGAAATAACTCGAAAAAGGGTGCGTCTGAACAATTCGACTTCTGTGTCATTACTCATAAACTGGATTGTTACGGGCGTGCGTGATTCTCTAGGCAATTCCTCGAGAGCCTCAATAAATATATCTATCTGATCTTTGTTGAGATTGCGCCACGCCAAATTTCTTTTTAGATTTTCCGCACGCCAATTTGCTATCGCTGCTGATTGCTGCGCCTCGCGTGCAACACGGTTATTTTCTGAAATTTCGCGTTTTGATTCTATAAGCAACAGCCAGCCCAATGCCACTGAAAGAATCGTACCTACAATCACCATTGCTGACCCAATAGTATTAAAAGCGTTCTCATCAAAATCAGGAATTGCCGCAAATACTAATATTGCTCCAATTATCGGGATCAAATTCGATATAAGATATGCGCATTCTAACGTTGAAAATTTTATTTTGTTCATTTTAATTATCTATTCTTTTAAGTTGAATTTGATTATAAATCGGCTCCGCCGAATCCTCTCCCTGGTACCTCGAATTCCCCATCTTCTTCGTCACTTCATACCACTCAAACGCCAATTCAGGCCGTGGTGTGGTCAAAATCTGCTTGGCCTGATCCGTGGTGGTGGCAGGGTCCATCCACTCCAAAGCATCATCAAGCGTCAGCACAATCGGCCTGCGGTCGTGCAGATCGACCAGGCCCTTGCCGGCTTCCTCTGTCACGATAGCAAAGCCGGTTTTCCGCTCCGAATCATTCCATGCTAAATCCGGGCGCCAGCCAGATATTGCCGCCATCCAAAGCGGCTTGCCATCGTGGGGCCGGATATACCAGGGCTGCTTATTGGGTTTCTCTCCGGTCCATTCATACCACCCGTCTGCCGGCACGATCATTCTGCCGTGCTTGAGCGGCCCGGCCCACCACCGGCTGCCGTTCATGATCTTTTCAATGGTGGCATTCCCATAGGCCTTTGCCTTACTGGCCCATGGCGGGACATACTCCCAGTGCCAGCGGCTGATGACCGGTTCGCCAGTCAGCGTGTGAATGACGTACGGTTTCGAGCCTGGCGGGACGTTCTCAGTCGCCGTGGGTGGCTCCAACTTGAACACCTTGCTCATATCCGTGAAAATCGTCGCAAAGTACTCGTCTGGCTCAGTTGCCTGTCTGATTCTTCCGCACATTGTCCAGTACCTTTATATTTTCCATAAATCGCCGTTCATCCCTTTGTTGCAGTGAGCGTTCTTTGGCTTCGTCCTCCCACGGCATTTTCGGCGGCCCGTACACATTCATTTCTCGCGCCAACGCGATTCGCATATGGTGCATGCCGACAGTCTCGCCGCCGACATCTTCCCGCCATACTGTGCGCATGGAGGCGTAGCCGCGATTAATTTCTCGGACTACCTCACGCAGACGGCTTATTTCTTTCAATAATAGGTAAACGGTTGGGTTGCGAACAGCGACACGGTTCGTTTCCTGGATTTCCCTGAGCGTTCGGGTGTCGAGCGCTTCAAGGTGGCTGATTTCTTCGAGTTTCATATCTGCTCCTGAGTTTGGGGCAGATTAGGGGCCTAGGATGGGGATTATAGCAGGGCTGACGAATTGGAGAAAAAACTACCCATGATCTACCCATGAATAGCCTACAAGCCTCATAATATATAGATATGACGATTCCTGTCGGCGAGGCCAGCATACTTTATGCGGTTAATCAAAATTATAAAAATACTTAAAAATCATAGTGTTATCGGTTTTGGATTGGTTTGTGTTTTTTGGGGTTCTACACCATAGACTGCTCGTCAGTAGGTGTGCGTTCCGGCTTTGTCTTCAGATATCGCGTCGCGATGTGTAATGTCTGACTGAGCTTGAATTTTTTCAATCTCACGTCGATGTTGGACTTCATCTTGATACGAGTTGACAATAATCGCAGCGGTTCCTGGCACTAAGTCGTCGTACCGTCTCAATGTTTCAGGCGATGGCAAAGGTCCTTCATGATATGCCTGAAGAACGTGTTTGGGTTTTGGACTTACTTGGGTTTGCTGCCGACTCGGTTTTGTCGCTCTACTTCTGTTCATGTTTCCTTACTACGGTATAAAAGTCTCTACTAATGCTGGAGACATCCTTCCGTAAGGCTTTTTTTGCGTTTGGAGCGGGGTTGTAAAGCCGATCAATTTTTACTTCGCGCATTACTGGACCGTGATAAGTTGAGAATAATATGGCTGGCGCAGCAAGGCCATTCCAAAAACCAGTTGCGAATGATTTAAATTGAAGTTTCATAATTGATGATTATGCTATTGCCGTTTGTCAGTTTAAATGGGAACGCTGGGCGCTGTTGAAATAGGGAATGGCGACGCAATACTAGACCCGCACAATCTGGAATGCCCATTTTTTTCACCTTAATGATCTCTATTTCGGATTTTATTTCCCCCGATTCTGCAGTTCAATTAGGAAAGACCGAAGGGCCACAGGCGCGTTGCACGCGGGATTGCCTTTTCGATCCTTCAAATCCGATACAGACAAGCCAGTCCAGATGCTTTAAAATGGTACATGACTCATGCCCTCCGGAGATTATCCTGTGAACGACGATACCGATTTTGAATCCGCATTGGACAATATTGATTTCGATGCCATTGAAAAGAAAAACGCCGAGCTGATCAACAAGCTCGACGAAAACGTGCCCGAAGTCGATAACGACTGCGGTGATGCCTGCAAAATCTAAGCAATTTGCGGCTCAAGCGAAAAGCCCCGGAACCACAACGGTACGGGGCTTTTCTTCATCTACAGTCCGATCAGCACGCCCGCCCCGATAATGGCCAGAACGAGGGCGGCGATGGCCATGTATACGTAATCCCGCGCCTGTAAAAACAGGATCATCATCAGCATGACACGCGAGACCGGAAGCAGAATAAAAATGACAACGCCGATTTTGATCAGACCGTAACCGATGGCGCTCATTTCGAGGGCAGGGTCCAATGCATCGGCTGCGGCCAATAGAATGCCGGCGCCGATCACTGCCGAGGCCAGCAGCGTACCGTACCACAGCAAGGCCGCAATGAGTCCGTCGTGACGATCAGGCAGGTTTGTTGACGAGTTCACGTATCAGCTCCCCCATATTTGAATATCGAGCGCGCTCAACATCATCTGTATGGCAAGCGCGATCAGCACGACAGAGAACAGAATCCGCAATTTTTCCGCGGGCATGCGCATCAGCAGCCGGGCGCCGGCCAGCGCCCCCACGACTGAGCCCAGCGCGACCGGGCCGGCAATGCCCATGTCGATATCCCCCCTGACCAGATAGGCGCCTCCACTGGCCGCAGCAGTAACGCCGATCATAAAATTGGATGTCGCGGATGAAACCTTAATGGGAAGCCGCAAGGCCGTGTCCATGGCGGGAATTTTCAATACGCCTGATCCGATGCCCAGCAGCGCCGAGATGACGCCTGCGCCATACATGAGGAACATGCCCAGGGGCACGCGATCCACCTGATACGGGATGTCCGTGCCCAGTGCGCGGTCGGGAAAGCTGGCGTGCAAACGCAGGCGCGTTGCCCAACTGGCGGGGTCCGGCGGCGTGTTGCGGATCAATTGCCGCCGCCGCGCCATCATTTGCTGGGCGGAGAGAACCAGGATAAGAGAAAAAAGGGCATAGAGAAACGGGGTGGGAATAATGCCGATCAGCAACACACCCGTTAGCGCACCCAGTGTAGTGGCGGTTTCCAGGACAATCGCCAGTTTGACGTTGGTCAGGCGGCCCTTGAGAAAGGGTGAGGCGCTGCCACAGGAACAGGCTATCACCGAGACGATACTGGCGGCAATCGCGACATGAATATCAATGCCGAAAGCCAGAATCAGGATGGGAACGATAAAGATGCCGCTGGCCATGCCCAGCATGCCGCCCAGGGCGCTGGCGCCGAAGGCGACGGCAAACAGCCATAACACGGTTGTCATGTCCATCAGCGCTCGCCTGCAGGTGAACGTGGCCGCCGCGATAGTTGCGTCGCAAACCGTATCGAGTCGCCGCGGTAGTACAGTTTTTCGTAATCGACGGGTCGCTGCCCTGTTGTATAAGATGTGCGCTCAATCAGAAAGATCGGCGCGCCGGGTTCGATATTGAGCGCCTGTGCAACAACCGGGTTGGCCACTACGGCTTCCAGCTGATAGCGCGCTTCAATAAGGGGCAGGGCGTATTTGTTTTCCAGCAGATCAAAAATCGGTTCAACGTCCAGATTGTTACTGACCACCTTTTCACCAATGTCCAGTGGCAGATAGGTTTCGTCAAAGGACATGGGCACGCCATCGGCAAGACGCACCCGTTCGATTTTGTAGACCAGTGTGCCGGCCACGATATCCAGTGCGCGGGCGACCGCCTTGTCAGCCGCGACCCGTTTTTTATCCAGCAGGCGAGAGGAAGGATGCCGGCCCAAAACGACCATGTCTTCGGCAAAGCCGGTCAATTCAGTCAGGGATTGGGTGATCTTGGGCTGCGTGATGAACGTGCCCTTGCCACGCCGGATTTCCACCCGCCCGCTGGCGATGAGATTTTCAATGGCTTTGCGAATAGTGGTGCGACTGACCTGAAAACGGTCAATCAATTGCTCTTCCGGGGGCAACTGATCGCCGGGAGCTAGCAGGCCCTCGGCCATGTCCGTGAGTAATATTGCCTCTACTTTCGCATAGAGCGGCAGGGGGGTACGGGTATCGATGGTGTTCATAACGACATCATGACATCATGATGTCGTTATGTCCAGCTTTAAAGCGAAAATTTACAGGCCCGACAGCGCTATGTGGCATCGCGCCGAACGAGTGACGTGTTCTGCAAAAGTGCGAAGAGAGATTAACTCGCTTTGTGCGAGTCCGGCGTATCCGTGGGTACGTTGTCGGAATCGAGGCTGTTCAGATCGGCGAAGTGGCGCTGAAATTGCCCATTCTGAGACACAAGCATTTCGAAATGCGGCTTGCCGTCTTTCAGCCTGGGGGTGAGCAGCACCACTTTGCCCTGGGTTTTGGCTTCGACCTGGCGAACGATTTCGGTCAGACCCTGGATCGTTCTGCTTTTGCGTTTCTGATCATCATCCTGATTATCGGCGGCAAATGCGCCATAGCTCAATTGCGCTGCTAACGAGGACAAAACCAGTTTGAGCAGTACATCTTTCATCTTATTCTCCTTCTGGTTATGGCTGCATGCAGCGTGAATGGTGGGAGGCAATCGGGATTGGTACCGTCGCGTGTATCTTCTGAAGGTTGTAAATAGTTTTGGTGCGGACCGGTTACGAGGCGAAGGCCGCAAGTGCGGACCTGACGATTGCGTGTAACGCCACCGGAGGAGCCGTTATTTTAGCGGCTTGTACCCTGGCGATCCAGTAAATATTTCAAGTCTGATACGACATTTTGTGTTGCAACGCCGCGCCAAGTCTTGATTTCCGTAGGATAGTGGATTGCGCTGTCGCAAGAATATATCTGATTTGTAATACGAGTCTGCCTAGGGTACAGCAATAAGATGAACGTGTGATGACAGTTCGTGGCTACCGTATGAGCCGAATGTTGCAGCGCAAGCGAAGTCATGTCGTTCAATGCCTGTCATAATACCGCTTTACGTCCAAAATGCTCCAATTGCCCGGCGGCAAACATGATTTACGGATATATACATGAGCCTTTCAATTGATGAAATCACCGCTGAAACGGTCGCCACGCTCGATCCCGACACCACGGTCATTGTCACTGTCAATAACCGTCTGGTCTGGCGGGTGCA
>Ga0164243_10001131_pt1 | contig 45989 bp, 42 predicted proteins | sample OricompcompostOP_FD_108781 | JGI IMG/M metagenome (GOLD analysis project Ga0164243, IMG submission 108781) | Organic Plus compost microbial communities from Emeryville, California, USA - Original compost - Organic plus compost (OP) | ecosystem: Engineered > Solid waste > Mixed feedstock >...
GTCTGGTCGAGGGCCGCCTGGAACTCGCGCGGGTCGATCTTGGCGAGGATGTCGCCGGCCTGCACGCGCTGGCCGTCGGTGAACTCAACCGATTCGAGCTTGCCCGCGACCTGCGGGCGGATCTCGACGCGGGCCACGGCGAAGAAGCGGCCGGGGAATTCCAGCCAGTCGACCACCTGCCGCTTGGCGGCATGCGCCACGCTGACCGGCATGGCCTGCGGGGCGGCGCCCTGGGCCTTGGCGGCTCCGGTGTCGAGCATGCCTGTCGCCAGCGCACCCACGCCGAGCGCGGCCAGGCCGAGAGCGAGCAGGGAAACGGGCAGGCGGAAGGGCTTTCGGGGCGTCATCAGGGTCTCGGTCTCTGGGCAGGCGCCCGCTCAAATCGGTCGCCGGGGAGCCATGCGCAATCCCGCGGGCTGCCCTTTACGGGCAGGTGTGGCAGCGGGGCAACGCGCCGGCCGTCTTAAAAGGCCTTGAAGGTCAGGATCGTGCGCGTGTCCTGGATGCCCGGAATGCGCTGCACGTTTTCACCCACGAAGTGGCCGATGTCCACGTCATCCTCGACATGGTACTTAACGATCAGGTCGAAATCCCCCGCCGTCGAGTAGATTTCGGAGTGCAACTCGCCGTCGGCGAGGCGGTCCGCCACCTCATAGGTCTTGCCGAGCTGGCACTTGATCTGGACAAAAAACGTCTTCACCGCGGCATTCTCCCGTGGGCGCGCCGTGCGCGAACTTGACCATGTCGCCGCGGCAACGCAAGCGAACCGGAGTCCGATCAGGCCACCACCCGCCCGGACACTCGCCCGGGCACCGCGCGCTCGCTGGTCAACGCCTCGCGGGCGCCGGACAGGCCTTCCTCGGCATAGTCGGCGTCCTCATTGACGCTCCAGACATCATGGACGCGCTTGCCCGCCAGGATGTTCCGCACCGCGAGCATGGCGGTCATCATGGCGTGGTCCTGGTTGTTGTACTTGTGCATGCCGTTGCGGCCGACGAGGTGCAGAGTCGGATAGCTGCCCTCGAGATCGAGCTGCACCATGCGCACATTGGCGCGGTAGTCCTCGTCATAGACCGGATAGGCCTTGGGCTGGCGCACGACGCAGGCGTCGACCACGTCTTCCGCCACAACCAGGCCGATCTTCACGATTTCGCGCGTGGCCAGCGCGACGAGGTTTTCGTCGCGGCTGGTCCACAGCCCGTCGCCCTCGAAGCAGAAATATTCGAGGCCCAGACACGCATAGCCGGCCTCGGGCACCATTTCCGGCGACCAGGAACGGAAGTTCTGCACCCGGCCGACCTTCACGCTCGGATCGTGGATGTAGATCCAGTTGTCCGGGAAGAGGTCGGTCTCGGCGCGGATGACGAGCGCCACGGTGAGGAAGTCGCGGTAGCGCAGTTCGCGGGCGTGCAGCAGGCTGATCGGGGCGGGCTTCAGCGCCGCCGCCAGCTCGCGGATCGGCGCGGAGGAGATGACGTTGCGCGCGGTGATCGTCTCGCGGCTGCCGTCCGCCAGCGTCAGCGTCACGGTCCAGAGGCCCGCCGCCTCGTCCCAAGCCATGGTGTCGAGCGTGCGGCCCATGCGGATGGCGCCGCCGGCCGCGCGGATCTTCGCCGCGGCCGCCTCCCACATCATGCCCGGGCCCTTGCGCGGATAGTCGAAGCTTTCGATCAGCGTCTTGATGACCGGGCCGCCCCGGCGGTTCAGCCCGAGCGACTGTTTCAGCGCGTTGCGGATGGCCGCGCCGAGGTCGAGCCCCTTGATGCGCTGCGCCGCCCAGTCGGCCGAAATCTCGTCGCAGGACATGCCCCACACCTTCTCGGTGTAGGTCTTGAAGAAGATCGAGAACAGGCGCTCGCCGAACTGGTTGCGGACCCATTCGTGGAAATTCTTCGGGTTCTCGACCGGCCGGGCGCGGGCGAACAGATAGGACAGCACGCACGCCGCGCTCTGGATGAGGCCGAGATTGCGCAGCGCCTCGAAGGCCTTCAGCGGGTAGGAATAGAACCGCCCGCCATAATAAATGCGCGACAGGCGCGGCCGCTGGACGAAATCGTCCGGCAGGATCTCGCGCCACAGATCGACGACCGGCTTCGCCTTGGAGAAGAAGCGGTGGCCGCCGATGTCGAACAGGAATCCCTTGTAGTTCACGGTGCGGCTGATGCCGCCGACATAGGTCGGATCGCGTTCGATCAGGGTGACGGCGCGGCCTTCCTTGCTCAGCAGATAACCCGCCGTCAGCCCGGCCGGTCCGGCGCCGATGATCAGGGTTTCGGTGTCGGGCGTCATGGCGTTGAGGCCTCGAAGGCGCGCGGGCTGCGGCGCGCGAAGGTGATCATGCTCTGCCCGGTGAAGGAGAAGCCGGTCGCCAGGACGGCGCTGACGAACAAAGCCAGCAGCGGCGGCAGTTCAGGCCAGGAATGGCGCAGGATGAGGAAGCTCGCATAGTTGATGCCCTGCGCGGCCAGGGCCACGCCGGCATAGCGCAGGAACTCGATCCGGGGCTTTGAGGCGCTGGCGCCGAACGTGAAGGCGCGGTTGAGCCGCCAGGTCAGCACCGTCGCCGCCGCCAGCGACAGCGCCCGCGCCTGCCAGTCGGGCAGGCCGGCATGGGCGGCCAGCGAATAGATGCCCGAATCCATCGCCAGTCCGCAGCAACCGGCCATGAGGAAGCGCGCGAGGCGCGTGCGCAACAGCGCCGAGGGCGACACGGCGAAGGGCGCGTCCGCGGGAGCGGCTGCGCAGGCGGGCGGCAGAATTTCCAGGGACAAGGCTCGGTTTCCGACCAGGTTCTTTGCGGCAGCATGGTGGCAAAACATTTCCCAAGCGTTGCGCCGATCCTTTACCCGCGATGAAGATAAAGCGGGCATAAGCGCCGTGCGCACCTCGGGGGCCTCCCAGAACAATGCAGTGGTCACTCATGCCGGACTTCTCCAGCCGCCGGAAAACGGCGCTGCTGGCCCTCGGAGTGACGCTGGTGCTCGCCCTCATCCAGGGCGTGCGCGGCTATGCCGACCTCTCCGCCACGCTCGGCGACACCGACGACGCCACCCGTCTTGTCATGGTGCGCGACCTGCTGGCCACCGGGCACTGGTTCGACCTGCACATCGCGCGCTACCAGCCGCCGCTCGGCGTCGACATGCATTGGTCGCGCCTTGTCGACGGCGGGCTTGCCGGGCTCGACCTGCTTTTCCGCCTGTTCGTCTCCCCGGCCATGGCGGAGACCCTGATGCGCCTGGTCTGGCCGCTGCTCTGGCTTTTCCCGATGGTGCTCGGGGCCATGCTCATCGCCCGCCGGCTCGGCGGCAACGGCGCGCTTCTGGTCGGAGCGATCTTCATTGCCTGCCCCGCCGCCATCATCCAGTTCGGCGCCGGCCGGATCGACCACCACAATGTCCAGATCGCCCTGGCCCTTCTCGCCATTGCCGGGGCGGTGTGGGCCGACCGGCGCGTCTGGGGCGGCACTCTCGCCGGAATTGCCAGCGGATTGCTGCTGGCGGTCGGGCTGGAGGCGCTGCTGTTTGCCGTGGCCGTCGGTGCCGTCTTCGCCGTGCGCTTCGTGCTCGATGACACCTTCGCCTGGGCGGCGCGGCGCTACGGGATTTCGCTCGCCACTACGCTCTTCCTTGCCTTTGTCGCGCAGACGCCGCCATGGCACTGGACGCTCTCGGTATGCGACGCGCTGGCGCTCAATCTCCTGCTCGGCGCGGAGGCGGCCGGGCTCGGTCTGGCCTACGCCACCACCCGCCCCGCGACATCGCTCGGCCGTCGCGCGGGAACAATGGCGATCGTGGCGCTCGCCGCCGCCGGGATTTACCTGGCGCTCAATCCCGCCTGCCTGCGCGGTCCCTTCGGCGGCATCGACCCGCGGCTCTATGATATCTGGCTCGACCATGTCAGCGAGATCCAGCCCTGGTTCTCGACGCTGAAGGGCGAGCCGCTGACGGCCTTCCTTCTGATGATCGCGCCGGCCATGGGGCTGGCGGCCTTCGTGCTGGCGATGCGGCACGGCGAGTTGCGGCGCGATGCCGCCTGGTGGGTGGCGGGCCTGATGCTCCTGCTGGCGACGCTTTCCCTGCTGGCCGTGGTGCGCAACGCCAATTACGCCGCCTGCCTCGGTGCGGCGGTCCTCGGCGGGGCCTTCGCCCGGCTTGCCCCGGAAGACATCCGTAGCCGCATGGTTCCGGCGGCCATCGGCGCCTTCGTCGTCTCGCCCTCGGTGGTGATGCTGGCGGTCGTCGTGCTGAAGGTGACGCTTTGGCCGGCAGAGCCGGAAAAGGCCGACAAAGCCGCGGCCTGCGCCGCCACGGCGGCCTTTCCCAACCTTTCCGCCCTGCCTGCGGGGCTTGTCCTGGCACCGATCGACCTCGGGCCGCGCATCATCGCCAACACGCCCCACAGCGTGCTGGCGGCGCCCTACCATCGCATGGCCTTCGGCATTCTCGCCGCCCACGACGCCTTCGCCCTCTCTCCGAACAGGGCGGAACCGCGTCTGCGCGAGCTCGGCGTCGATTATGTGGTGCTCTGCCCCGGCTCGCCGGAGGCGGAGAAGGCTCCGGAGAAGAGCCTCCTGGCGCAGCTCGAGGCGGGCATCACGCCGCCCTGGCTGACCCCCGTACCGGCGGTCCCGCCGCTGAAGATCTTCCAGCTGGGCGCGCCATCCAGGCTCCTGGACGTCACTTTTTCCCGCTAAGATTCCCGATCCCGTTGCATGCGATTGACGGTGAATTGAATGCAATTCACCGTGCAAGGATCTGCGTCGCTGCGTCGCAGATGGGTCGAGCCGTAGCTCGGCACCACAAAATGCAGTGGGAGGATACAACATGGCTATGACCGGAACTTCGACGAATGTTCCCGAGAGTGCCGGTTGGCTCAGCCGCGAACGCATCATCGCGAAGCCTGGGTTCAACCGTTGGCTGGTGCCGCCGGCCGCGCTGGCCATCCATCTGTGCATTGGCATGTCCTACGGCCTCAGCGTGTTCTGGCTGCCGCTGGCACGCGCCGTCGGCATCAGCAACCCAGTCGCCTGCCCGGCGGACTCCACCCTCTTCACCCGCCTGTTCGCGACGAGCTGCGACTGGAAAGTCACCGACCTCGTCGTGGTCTTCACCATCGGCATCGTCCTGCTCGGCCTGTCCGCGGCGGCCTTCGGCGGCTGGCTGGAGCGCGCGGGCCCGCGAAAGGCGGGCGCCATCGCCGCGCTGTGCTGGGGCGGGGGCTTCATCCTCGGCGCCATCGGCGTCTACCTGCACCAGCTCTGGATTCTGTGGGTCGGCATGGGCCTGATCGGCGGCGTCGGCCTCGGTCTGGGCTACATCTCGCCGGTGTCCACATTGGTGAAGTGGTTCCCCGACCGCCGGGGCATGGCGACCGGCATGGCCATCATGGGCTTTGGCGGCGGCGCCATGATCGGCTCCCCGCTCGCCAACATCCTGATCAACCACTTCCGCAGCCCGACCTCGGTCGGCGTTGCCGAAACGCTGCTCGTCATGGGCTGCCTCTATGTGGTCTGCATGCTGATCGGTGCCTTCGGCTACCGCGTCACGCCCGACAACTGGCAGCCCGACGGCTGGTCGCCGCCGCCGGCGGACGCCGCGCACGCCCTGATCACGCGCGGCAATGTCCATCTCGACGACGCGCACAAGACGCCGCAGTTCTGGCTGATCTGGTTCGCGCTGTTTCTCAACGTGTCGGCGGGCATCGGCGTGCTCTCGGTGGCTTCGCCCATGCTGCAGGAGATCTTCGCCGGTTCGCTGATCGGACAGCCGGGGGTCGCCTTCGGCCAGCTCGACATGACCCAGAAGGTCGCCGTTGCCACGGTGGCGGCGGGCTTTGTCGGCCTGCTGTCGCTGTTCAACATCGGCGGCCGCTTCTTCTGGGCCACGCTGTCGGACTATATCGGCCGCAAGATGACCTATTTCGCCTTCTTCGGCCTCGGCATCGTGCTTTACGCCCTGGCGCCGAGCTTCGCGCATATGGGTTCGAAAGTGCTGTTCGTCGCCGCGATGTGCATCATCCTGTCGATGTATGGCGGCGGCTTCTCCACCCTGCCGGCCTATCTGGCCGACATCTTCGGCACCCGGTTCGTCGGGGCGATCCACGGCCGCGCGCTGACGGCCTGGGGCGCGGCGGGCATTGCCGGCCCGCTGCTCATCGGCATCGTGCACGATCTGCAGATCTCGGCCGGCGTCCCGCGGGCGCTGGTCTATGACCGCACCCTCTACATTCTGGTTGCCTTCCTGGCGGTCGGCTTCATCTGCAACGCGCTGGTGCGGCCGGTCCACAGCCGCTGGATGATGAAGGAGGAGACGGTGTCGGGCGAGGCCGCGGTTGCCACCCGCAAGCAGTCCTACGGCATCGACATGGGCCGCCTCGACGGTCCCGCGATCATTGCCTGGCTGCTGGTCGGCATCCCGATCCTGTGGGGCGTCTACAACACGCTCACCAGCGCCATCCGCATCTTCGTCTGATGCACCCGGCGGGGCGGCCCGCGCTGCCCCGCCTGCCTCGCTACTCAAAGAAGCGCCGCGGTCTCCGCGGCGTTTTCCTTTTCGGCCCGGCCCTCGCGCCACGCCACGATGGGCAGGTCGGGATGGTGGCGCCGGATCGCCGCTACGGTATCGTCCAGCGGCACGCCGTCACCCGCGCGGGCGTTCAGCACCAGCCCGGCCAGCGGCAGGTTTCGCGCCGCGACCAGCGCGGTCAGCGTGTGGCTGATCGCGCCGAGATAGCCGCCCGTGACGAGCAGGACCGGAAAATCCAGCGCGGCGGCGAGGTCGAGCATGGTCTTTTCCGCCGTCAGCGGCGACATCACGCCCCCGGCGGTCTCGACCAGAAGCGGCCCTTTATGCGTCTCCGCCGCGTTCCGGCAGAACGCCACGACCTCCTCAAAGCCGTGGCCACGCCCCTCGCGCGCGGCGGCGAGATCGGGCGACAGTGGCGCGCGGTAGCGCCAGGGCGCCACGCGGTCGAGCCCCGCATCATCCACCGCGAGCCCGGCCGCGGCCAACAGCAGGCCGGCATCGGAGGCCTCCGCCGCGCCAGGCTCGAAGCCGCTCTGCAGGGGTTTCAGCGGCAGCGGATCGAGACCCTGGCCACACCAGTGGCGCAGCAGCGCGCAGGCGATATGGGTCTTGCCGAGATCGGTTCCGGTGGCCGCGACGAGGACGCGAACAGGATCACCTTGCTTGCGCGCGCCGTTCAAATGCACCATTCACTCCCCAACGCCTTGCGCGCGAAACCGAAGCGGTGCCCCTGCATGTCTTTTCCCTCCCGTCTTCGCCACGACTGGACGATTGCCGAAATCGAGGGCCTGTTCGCCCTGCCCTTCAACGACCTGATCTTCCAGGCGCAGACTGCGCATCGCGCGCATTTCCCCGCCAATGAGGTGCAGATCGCCTCGCTGCTGTCGATCAAGACCGGCGGCTGCGCGGAAGACTGCGCCTATTGCCCGCAATCGGCGAAATACGACACCGGGCTCGACGCCAGCAAGCTGATGCCGCTCGACGAGGTGCTGGCCGGCGCGCAGGCCGCCAAGAACGCCGGCGCCGACCGCTATTGCATGGGCGCCGCCTGGCGCGAGCTGAAGGACCGCGACGTCGAGCGCATCTGCGCCATGATCGAGGGCGTCCGCGCCATGGGCCTGGAAACCTGCATGACGCTGGGCATGCTGACCGATCAGCAGGCGCAGCGCCTCGCCGAGGCCGGGCTCGACTACTACAACCACAACATCGACACCTCGCCCGAGTTCTACGGCGAGATCATAACCACCCGCACCTATCAGGACCGCCTCGACACTCTGGCGCGCGTGCGCGCCGCCGACATCAAGGTGTGCTGCGGCGGCATTGTCGGGCTGGGCGAGACGCGCCGCGACCGCGCCGGCATGCTGCACACGCTCGCCACCATGCCCGAGCATCCCGAATCGGTGCCGATCAACATGCTGGTCCAGGTCGAGGGCACGCCGCTGCACGGCCACACCGCGCTGGAGCCGCTGGAATTCGTCCGCACCATCGCGGTGGCCCGCATTCTGATGCCGGCGTCCTACGTCCGCCTCTCGGCCGGTCGCGAGACGATGAGCGACGAGATTCAGGCGCTTGCCTTCCTCGCCGGCGCCAATTCGATCTTCGCCGGGCCGAAGCTGCTGACCACGCCCAACCCCGAGCACGACCGCGACCAGGCGCTGTTCGACAAGCTCGGCATCACGCCGCTGCGCGTGGCGCAGGGTCATGAGAGCCATGACGACGACGCCTGCGCGCCACGCCGCGCCGCCAATGCCTGACACAAGCGGCGGCGGCGCGCCCGCCCCGCTCTGGCTGCCAGATTGGCTGGATCAGTCGCGCCGCGCGCTGTGGCGGCCCTACACCCAGATGAAGACCGCCCCGCCGCCGCTGCCGGTGGTTTCGGCCAGGGGCGTGCGCCTGACACTGGCCGACGGGCGCGAACTGATCGATGGCGTCTCCTCGTGGTGGACCGCCTGCCACGGCTATTGCCACCCGCACATCGAGGCGGCGGTCCGCGAGCAGCTTTCGAAGCTGCCGCATGTGATGCTGGGGGGCCTTGTCCACGAACCCGCCGCACGCCTCGCGACGCGGCTGGCTAGGCTGCTGCCGGGCGATCTCGACCACGTCTTCTTCAGCGATTCCGGCTCGGTCGCCGTCGAGGTGGCGATGAAGATGGCCGTGCAGTTCTGGCTGAACGGCGGCGTCTCCGGGCGCACCCGCTTCGTCAGCTTCCGCGGCGGCTATCACGGCGACACCGCGGCCACCATGTCGGTCTGCGACCCCGAGGAAGGCATGCACGCTTTGCTGCGCGGCTACCTGCCCGAGCAGGTGATCGCCGATCTGCCGACCGACGGCGAGCGCCGCACCGCCTTTTCCGCCCTTCTTGCCGCGCACGCGCATGAGGTCGCGGCCGTGATCGTTGAGCCGCTGGTGCAGGGCGCCGGCGGCATGCGCATGCACGACGCCGAGACGCTGCGCTTCATCGCGCGGGCCTGCGCCGAGACCGGCGTGCTCCTGATCTTCGACGAGGTGATGACGGGCTTCGGCCGCACCGGATCGCTGTTCGCCTGCGAGGAGGCGGGTGTCGTGCCCGACATCATCACGCTGTCGAAGGCGCTGACCGGCGGCACCCTGCCGCTGGCCGCCACGGTGGCGCGCAGCCCGATTTTCGAGCGCTTCTGGGCGGACGACGCCCAAGCTGCGCTGATGCACGGCCCGACCTTCATGGGCAATCCGCTGGCCTGCGCCGCGGCCAATGCCTCGCTTGATCTTTTCGAGACCGAGCCGCGCCTGAGCCAGGTCGCCGCCATCGAACGACATCTCAAGGGCGGGCTCGAACCCTGCCGCACCCTCCTCGGCGTCGTCGACGTGCGCGTGAAGGGCGCCATCGGCGCGGTGCAGCTCGACCGCGCGGGCGAGGGCGACTGGCTGCGTCCGCATTTCCTCGAGCGCGGCGTCTGGGTGCGCCCGTTCGGCGACGTGGTCTATCTGATGCCGCCCTTCGTCATCGACGAGGACGATCTCGCGGCCCTCACGAAGGCCGTGGTCGAGGTGGTCGGCCTGTGGTCGCGGGAGCGGGCGTCGTGAGCTGGCTCGACGACCTGGCCAGGGCGCGGCTGGCCGAGCTCGAGGCGCAGAACCTGCGCCGCCGCCTTCGCGCCAGCGACGACGACCCCGATCTGGTCGACGTCTCCTCCAACGATTATCTCGGCCTGCGCACTCATCCGGCGCTGGTCGAGGCCGCCTGCGACTGGGCACGCCGCTTCGGCGCGGGCTCCGGGGCCTCGCGCCTCGTTACGGGGACCATCCGCCCACAGCTCGCGGTGGAGGAGAAGCTCGCCTCCTTCAAGCATTGCGAGGCGGCGCTCGTCTTCGCCTCGGGCTTCCAGGCCAATGCCTCGCTGCTTGCCATGCTTGGCGCCGAACTCGGCCCCGACACCCGCGTCTATGCCGACCGCCTCAACCACGCCAGCCTGCACCATGGCCTCGCCGCCGCCGGCCTGCGCCAGACCCGCTTCCGCCACAACGATCTCGGCCATCTGGACGAGCTTCTGGCGCGCGACGCGGGGAAGGCCGGCCGGGCGCTGGTCGTCACCGAATCCGTCTTCAGCATGGACGGCGACCGCACCGACGTCGCCGCCCTGGCCGAGATTGCGGAGCGCCACGGCGCGCTGGTCTATCTGGACGAAGCCCACGCCACCGGCGTGCTCGGCCCCTCCGGCGCCGGGCTCGCGGCGCGGGCGAAAGGGCGCATCCACGTCGTCATGGGCACGCTCGGCAAGGCGCTGGGGGGCTTCGGCGCCTATGTCGCGGGGAGCCGCGCGCTGATCGACCTCGTCACCACGCGCTGCGGCGGCTTCATCTATTCCACGGCCCCGCCGCCCGCCGTCTTCGGCGCCCTCGACGCCGCGCTCGACCTCATGCCGGGCATGGATGCCGAGCGGAAAAATCTCGCGCGCATGGGCGACGACCTGCGCGGGCATCTGGAAAAGCTCGGCCTCGACCATGGCCCCTCAAGCACGCAGATCATCCCGGTCTTCGTGAAGGATCCACTGGCCTCGCAGGCCTTTTTGCGGAGCCGGGGTTTCGACGCCGTGGCGATCCGTCCACCGACCGTGCCGGCCGGCACCGGACGGCTGCGCATCACGCTGCGCGCCGATCTCGCCGAGCACGAAGAGGCCCGCCTGCACGCGGCTCTGACCGAGCTTGCGGAGACGCAGAATTGATCCTGCTCGTCCACGGCTGGGGCTTTGACGCGCGCCTGTGGGACCGGGTCTGCCCGGAGCTCGGCGATGTGCCGGTACGCCGCGTCGAGCTCGGCTTCTTCGGTGGTGCCGCCAACTCGGCAGAAGACTTTCTGCGGAACGATATCTCCCTGGCGGTCGGCCATTCCCTCGGCGTGCTCTGGCTGCTGCATCACGGCTTCGGCCACCGCTCACCGCTTCTTTCCGTGAACGGCTTCCCGCGCTTCACTGAAGCGGACGGCTTTCCCGGCTTACCCGCGCGCAACCTCGCCGCGCTGCGCCGCCGCTGCGAGCGCGATCCGGCATCCACGCTGCAACGCTTCTGGCAGGATTGCGGGGGGGCGCCGGACATCGCGCCGGAGAGCGCCGCGAAGGCCCGGCTGCTGGAGGGTCTCGACTGGCTGCGCGACCGGGACGAGCGCCCGGCACTCGCCGCCACCCAGAACTGCGCCGCACTCGCCAGCCGCGACGATGGTGTGGTTCAGGCGGCCCTCAGCACAGCAGCCTTTGCGGGCCATGACCTGCGCTGGGCGGAGAGCGGCGGCCATGTCCTGCCGCTGACCGCGCCGGCTTTGGTGGCCGAAACCATCCGCGCGCAGTACGAGGCCGCCTCCGCATGACGCAGCGCACCCGCCGCATCGCGGCGCGCTTCGGCGCGGCCGCTTCGAGCTACGACGCCGCGGCGCATCTCCAGCGGGCGGTGGCCGATCAGCTGGCGCAGGACCTTGCCCAATTGATGCGGGCCCCTCCGGCCCGCATCCTGGAATTCGGCTGCGGCACCGGCTTCCTCACCGCGCATCTGAGAACGCTGTGGCCGGATGCTTTGCTGCTGGCAACGGATCTTTCGCCCTCCATGGCAAGCGCGGCACAGGCCCGCCTCGGCGTTGCAGCCGCGACGATGGACGCCGAGCGTCCGGCGTTACGGGAGGGTAGCTTCGACCTCGTCTGCGGCAGCCTCGCCGCGCAATGGTTTTCGGACGCCCCCGCCGCCCTGCGCGGCCTCAAGACCCTGCTCGCCCCCGGCGGCGTGCTGGCGCTGACCACGCTCGGCCCGAAGACCTTCGCCGAATGGCGCGCGGCCCGCAGCGCAGCGGGCCTGCCGCCCGGCGGCCTGTCCTACCGCCCGCTCTCCGAACTTGCGGCAAGCCTGGACCGCGCGCCCCTCCTCGCCCGCGCCGAGCTGTGCCACGAACCCTTCGCCAGCGGGCAGGGCTTTTTGCACGACCTGCGCGCCATCGGTGCCGACGCCAACGAGGCCGTCCCGCTCACCCCCGGCACCCTGCGCCGCGCCCTGCGCGAGCTGGAGCGTGGTGCGAATAACGTGACTTACGAGGTCCTGACCCTCGCCTGGAAAGGCTGAGCGGGGAGAAGTGCCCACGTCAGTCCGGTGTTCAAACCGTCGGGCATGGATATTTCACGCAAGCCCGCTAGCATTCCGCAGTCCATCATCCGGGGGGATGAAACGACGATGCGGACGTCGATCACGGCATTTCTATCGGGCGTGCTCCTTGGACTGGGCCTGCCCGCAACGGCCCTCGCGAATGGCGCGACGGCGTCCTTTCCGGCGGGCGGCGTCGTCTTCCACGAGGAACAGCACATCTCGATCGAGCGCGAGGACCTGGAGATCGGCCTCGAGCGCATCCGCGTGCGCTATGTCTTCCGCTCGTCCGCGCCCGGCCCGCTGCGCCTCACCATCGGCTTTCCCATGGCGAAGGTCGCCCTCGAGGACGGCCCCGACAATCTGGGCAACCGCAGCGCGGCGACGGACGACCCGCGCAACTACATGGCCTTCCACGTCAGCGCCAACGGCAAGGCCGTGAAGCCGAAGCTCCACGAATATGCGTGGGTGGGCGACACCAACATCACCGCCAGGCTGCAGGCGCTGCACGTCCCGGTCTTCTCGGACTATAACGGCCGAGATTTCGGGCTGCAGAACCTGCCCAAATCCACGCTCAAAACGCTGACCGAGGCGGCGTTCGTCACCCGCTACGGCAAGGATCCGACTGTCTATCCGCAATGGCGCTACCAGAGCGTCTATGAATGGCGGCAGAGCTTCCCGCCGGGCCGGAGCACGGTCGAGATCGACTATGTGCCGATGTACGGGGATGTGACCACCGAGGCGAAATACTCGCTCTTCCCGGGCGAGGGGGATGACCGCTACTGCTACGACGCGGCGTTCAAGGCGCGCTTCAAGGATCTGCGCGCGCGGGGCGTCTACACCGAGCCGCTGACGCTCGGCTACATCCTCAGGACGGCGCGGAACTGGAACGGGCCGATCGGCCATTTCCGGCTGAAGATCGTCAATCCCGACCACTATCAGTTCAGCTTCTGCCCGCCCACCGGCCTGAAACCGGCCGGCGACGGCGCGACCTGGGAAGCCGAGACTTTCACGCCGGACAGGGATATCGACCTGGTGTTCTTCTCGCAGTAGGGCGCCCGGATCTCAGTCGTCCGGGCCGTGGCGGAAGCTCGCCCGGTACTGGTTGGGCGTGACGCCCAGCCGCGCCGAAAAGATCTGGCGCATCCGGTCGGCGGTGCCGAAGCCGCAATCGAACGCCACGGCCTTGAGCGGCAGGGTGCTGCTCTCCAGCCGGGCGCGGGCGGCATCGACCCGGGCGCGCTCGACGAATTCGTGCGGCGTGATGCCGGTCTCCTGCACGAAATGGCGGGCCAGATTGCGGGCGCTCATGCCGACCTCCGCCGCGAGCGAGCTCAAAGTGTGGCGCGCGGCAAGGTTGTTCATGACATGGTGCTGGACCCGCGCCATGGGCGATTCCGGATCGGCCGGCGCGCTGAGAAAGGGGCTGAACTGCGATTGCCCGCCCTGGCGCTGGGCGATCACCACCAGCCTTTTGGCCACGGCGACCGCCACCGCCCGGCCATGGCGCTCCCCCACCAGCGCCAGCGCCAGGTCGATGCCCGCCGTCACGCCGGCGGAAGTCACCAGCCGGCCGTCGCGGATGTGGATGCGGTCGTGCTCGACACTCGCCTGCGGAAACAGCTCGGCCAGCTTCTGCGCGTTCTGCCAGTGCGTGGTCACGCGGTGGCCGTCGAGCAGGCCAGCCCGGCCCAGCGCAAACGCGCCGGTGCACACCGAGCCGTAGATATCCGCCCGCGACGGCGCTTCGCGCAGCCATTCGGTGAAGGCCGGATCGGGCTCGCTCTCGGGCAGCGCCGGGCCGCCGGCCACCAGCAGGATGTCGAAGCCGCCTTCCGCTTCCGCGAAGGTCAAGTCGGCGGAAATCTGCATCCGGTTCGAGGCCCGCATCGGCTCGCGGGTGGCGCCGACCAGGACCACCTCATAGCCCTCGCCCGGGCCGACGAACATGTTGGCTTCGGCGAAGGCGTCGATCGGGCCGGCGACGTCGAGCGCCTGCACGCCCTCGTGGATCACGATCGCGACCCGCACCACCATTCCGCTGCCCCCTTCCCTCGTCCTGGCCTGTTTTCCCGTTCCGCTGTCCTGATCCGGCGGCCCGCGGCCGTTGCCGGCAGGCGGGGTGCGGGAGGAAAAACTCAGAGGGTCGCGCTGGCGTTAGTCCCCTCTCATCCCAACCCTGCCGGCGCGGCCTCCCCAGCGCAACACCGCCGCCCGGCTCCACCCATCCCGCAGGCGGTCGAAGGAGCAAAGCCCATGTCCGAGATCGTCGCCGGCATCCGCGTCCCCGACAGCGCCATCGCCCGCGCCGCCACGGAGCTTGTCCGCGATACCGAGGACGACCTGCTCTACCACCACAGCCGCCGCGTCTTCTTCTGGGGCGCGCTGACCGGCGAGCGCAAGGCGCTGCACTACGACCCCGAACTGCTCTATCTCGGCGCCATGTTCCACGACATGGGCCTGACCGAGGCCCGTTCGAGCCCGGACCTGCGCTTCGAGGTCGACGGCGCCAACGCCGCGCGCGACTTCATGCGCGGCTATGGCGTCTCCGAGCGCGACATCGAGGATGTCTGGACCGCGATCGCCCTGCACACCACGCCGGGCATTCCCGGGCACATGCGCCCGACCATCGCGCTGGTGACGGCCGGCGTCGAGATGGACGTGCTCGGCCTCGCCTTCCACGACTTCACGCACGAACAGCGCGACCATGTCTGCGTGCACCACCCCCGCGAGCGCAATTTCAAGGAAGGCATCATCGACCATTTCGCCAACGGCATCAGGAAGAAGCCGCAGACCACCTTCGGCAACGTCAAGGCCGACGTCCTTGCGCTGAAGGACCCGGAAAACTACGTCCGCGGCAATTTCTGCTCGATCATCCTGGGCTCCGCCTGGCCGGTCTAGCAGCGGCGGGCAGCCGTCCGCCAACACCCCAACGAGGAGGCTGCCATGCCCCGGCCCATGACCATCGACTTCATCTCCGACATTTCCTGCCCATGGTGCGCGGTCGGGCTGAAGGGGCTGGTGGCCGCGGCGGAGAAGGCCGGCCTCGACGGACAGGAAGCCCGCACGGTCCTCGCCTCCAACCGCTACGCCAAAGAGGTCCGCCAGGCCGAGGAACTCTGGCAGGTGCGCGGCATCCGCTCCGTCCCGACGATCATCGTCGACGGCCGCTATCTCATTTCGGGAGGCCAGCCGCCCGAAGCCTTCGAGCAGGCCCTGCGCCAGATCGCGACCGAGGCCGCCTGAGCTCATCCGGGAGGGAGATGGCGCACCCGACACGATTCGAACGTGTGACCTCTGCCTTCGGAGGGCAGCGCTCTATCCAGCTGAGCTACGGGTGCCAGGCGCAGGCGGGGCCGGCGCGGGCGGGACATTAGCGGAAGGCGTTTCGCGCGGCAATCGGGGTTTGTGGCTCGGAGTGGAGGCTGCGCGGCCCTCCTTCAGGCAGAGGCCACACGTTCGAATCGTGTCGGACGCGCCGCAGGTGTGGCGGAACCGGCGAAATGCGTTCCTGCTCTATACCTAGCCCTCAAGAGACCACTGCTACTTCGCCGGCCAAACATTATGCATCTAGCATGTTCGCTAGCGTGGCGCGCTCAAGCTTGCGCTCAATGGCTTTCGGTCGCCCGCCAAGGACCCGGGTTGGGGAGAATCCACAACCATCAGTAGCGCGGCCTTTTTGAACAAGTTAACTTGCCATTCGATGGCTGGGAAGTAAGTCCGATGATTGAGCGGTTCAGAACGGCATTTTTCGCGTATCCGTCAGATCCACCTGATCTTATCGCGACAATTCAAGCCGCGCCGAAACAATTGTCTGGCGTCAAAAAACTCGAACTACGTCTATGGCCCGAGATGAACACCCACGGTCTCTCGGTCCCGGATTCGGTTCGGGATAGCATCGTCACGTCAGATGTCACAATCTGCGACATTACAAAGCCTAACCTAAACGTATACTACGAGGTTGGCTACGCCATAGGAAGCGGAAAACCTGTCGCGCCAGTCCTGAACTCTTCGTTTTCTGGCGCATCATCAGAAATACAAAGAGACGGAATATTTGATACTGTTGGTTATAAGATATACGAAAACAGCAATGATCTTGCCGACATACTTCTCAGCCTTCCGTCTGAAGACCTCCTGTCGCTATATTCCAGATCATTAAACCACCAACAACCTCTATTCTTATTAAACGCATTTCGTAAAACAGACTTTATGAACGCTATAACTTCAGCGATAAAATCATCAAAAGTATTTTTTCGTAGCTTTGATCCGGCAGAGATCCCGAGATTCTCGTCAATCGCAGCGATCGCGGAAGCGACGGCCTCTTCCGGCGTAGTAGTTCCGTTTTTGGGAACTCACATCGACGACGCACCGCGACACAATCTCAGAGCGGCTTTTCTCGCAGGCCTCAGCCACGGGCTGGGTCGGCAAACTTTGCTGCTAGGCCTTTCGAGCGGCACCTCTCCAACCGACTATCGTGAGGACGTTCGGATGGTGAAGCATCCGAGTGAAATACAAGAGTTGGTCGAAGAGTTCGCACAATCTTCGATACTCGCTGGCCAATCTCTAAGCGGCGGCAAGAAGAAACAGCGCACCGGCCTCCAAAAAATACGCTTGGGCGCCTCGGCAGCCGAAAACGAATTTCGAACACTGGAGAATTATTTCGTCGAAACATCCGAGTATGTTCGAACCTTGCGTGGCGAGGTGGGTATTGTTGCCGGCCGAAAAGGATCGGGAAAAACTGCCATTTTCTTTATGGCCCGCGACACATTTCGCGAAGACAAGCGATGCATCACGATCGATCTAAAGCCTGAATCGCATCAACTCAGTCTCTTTCGAGACCAGCTTCTAAAGCTGGTCGATGCAGGCGCATTCGACCATACGCTCGCTGCCTTTTGGTATTTTGTGGTCCTTTCGGAGATACTGCTAGCAATTAAGCGTGATCTTGAGCACAAGTCCAAGCAAAATGATCGATTTCTTACTAGCCTAGTGCAGGTAGATCGCGAGCTGTCTGCACTTCATGTCGATAACACTGGAGATTTTACATCTAGAATTACGGCTCTTGGCCGGCATGTCATCGACGAAATTATGTCTATAAAATCTAAGAACGAAAAACTTACACCTGAAAGACTCACGAACCTCATTTTTAGAGGAGCAATCGGGCCGATTAAAACTTTAATTGGAGAAAATACTAGCAGTAACTCTCATATTGTTTTTCTATTTGATAATATAGACAAGGGGTGGCCGGCAAACGGCGTCGATGTATTTGATATCCGTCTTGTCCGTCTTTTGATTGAAACCCTCGATAAGGTTGGCCGCGACTTTGGGGTTCAAGATCGCGACTTCCTTTCCGTGGTGTTCCTCCGTAACGATATCTATGAATTAATGGTAGAAGATACCCCCGACCGGGGGAAGGCAAATCAAATTCGAATAGACTGGACCGATAAGGTTAAACTGCGCCAAGTGATATATCGACGGCTGCAATCTTCCGAAAGGAATGACACCCGCAGCTTCGATGATATCTGGGGAAGCTATTTTATTAGCCACGTAAATGGCCGATCTTCATTTGAATATTTTGTAGACCATTGCCTAATGCGGCCACGCTTTCTTATTACGATCATTGAGAATGCGATCGCAAATGCAATTAATCGAGGCCACAGCTTAGTGGACGAAGATGATTGCATCGATGCCGTGCGCCAGCATTCACATTATCTCGTCGATGATTTTGGTTATGAGATACGAGATGCCTCCGGCATAACGGCCGACATATTGTATTCTCTGGTCGGAAGCTCACGTATCCAAACAAAATCTGAGATTACTGCGCGATTTCGAGCCTTCGATGTTCCCGATGATCAGCTCGATAGGGCGTTTCAGCTAATGCTATGGTATGGCGTCGTTGGTCTGGAGACAGACAGCGGGGCGCGCTATATTTACGATTACGAATATAAACTGAAACGCCTTGAGGCCGCAGAACGCAATCTGGGCGACGGGGTTCTATACGCAATCAACCCTGCGATTCACGTAGCGCTAGCCGCCTAAAGCAAAAAGGGCCGCCAAAGCGGCCCCTTTCCATCGCGGGAACTTACCGACTGATGGCGGTCACATGACTTAACCCCACCTATTTGATGGACGGCGCGGGAAACGAATCCCCGGCGCAGTGCGCCCCCATTATCAGCGATTGCTTAGAAAGTAAACGCTCGAAACGATCCGCGGGAGAGGGATATCTCCCGCCGGTTCAGTGTCGTTGGATTTTCGATTCCTGATAACAGCATTTCTGATTATTTTACGACATAACTAGACGAATACCCCCAACCTGTGCCAAGAGTGCGTAAAGCAACCGGGGGGGGGCTGCGATAATGAAGAAATCGCTATCTTTAGTTCCGTTGGCTACTGCACTGTCGGCGCTAGTGCCCACACAAGGCCATGCTTCGGCGCCTACGCCTGAAGCCACCGACGGCACCTCGTCGCAGAAGCCATCCTCTGAAAACGAGCTCGTCGCCAACATTGCAACCGTTGTTGGTGAAGACCTTCTCGGATTCTCGGTCCAGCGGACGAGCAGCGGCGAACTTACCGCCTATCATTCATCTCATTACTCTCACTCGTCCCACTCATCGCACGCGTCTCATTACTCGAGCCGCTACTGAGCGATGAGTGACACCGAATTATCGTTGGAGTTTAGCCGGGAGAGCTATTCTCTCTCGGCACTTCAGGCTGCCGCCTATCGCCTGATAGGGACGGCGAACTGCCGTATCGAGCCATCGGAAGCGGGCTGGACCTGTATTCTGGAACAGCCATCGAATGCAGCAATCGCGGCAGCCGATATTCGAAGTCGATTCCTCATCTTTGTCTCTGACGAAGTCATGCGGGAGCGTGTTGAGACGAAGACTGAAGCCGTGCGCAACCTGATCCTGGCGCTCGCATTTGGCGGTCTTGCGGCTAGCAACTAGATTCGTAGAGATGAAATGGCTGGCTTTAACGGGCCTGAGCATTATGTCCCTTTGAAATCGGCACTCCTACCGCTGAGGTTTGAGCGTCGGGCCGATGGTGATTACTTCGTCGCCAATATCGTGGGCGACATTATTCGCCTGACCGAAAGTGAGCTTTCGAAGCTAATTGAGGGCGATGTCATACCCGGCGACGGACTGTATGAACGCGCCTACTCAGCCCACCTGATCGCTCCGCCGGACGAGAAGGCGAAGCTGCAACTGTTGGCTCTTCGGCTGCGCAGCCGATATGAGTTCCTCTCCCAGTCGACCGCGCTTCACATCTTCGTCGTCACTCTCAGGTGTGAGCACTCTTGTCCCTATTGCCAAGTTTCACGCCAGAATACGGACAAGCAGCTCTTCGATATGTCGCAAGACACTGCGGAGAAGGCATTAGCGATAGCGCTTCAGAGCCCGACGCAGCGGCTGAAGATCGAATTTCAGGGCGGCGAGCCCCTACTGAATTTCGAACTGATCAAATGGATCGTGTGTCGTGCAAAGGAACTTGCGCGTCCGCTATCTAAAGTCGTCGATTTTGTCATCGCATCGAATTTGGCGCTGTTGGACGATGACATCCTCGCCTTTTGCAAGACGCATGACATCCTCTTGTCTACGTCACTGGATGGCCCGGCCGATCTTCACAATAAGAACCGACCAAGGCCCGGCGGAAACAGCCACGAGCTTGCGGTTAGAGGCATAAAGCGCGCGCAGGAGTATCTCGGGCGCGATTGCGTTGGCGCCTTAATGACAACCAGCGAGTCGAGCCTCCCCCGCGCACGCGATATAATCGATGCTTACCTTGAACTCGACCTTGACGGAATTTTCCTACGTCCACTTTCTCCTTATGGATTTGCTGTAAAGACGAAATGGATTCGGAAATATGATGCTCGTCGCTGGCTGTCGTTTTATGAGGAGGGCCTCGAATACATACTAGATATCAATCGCACTGGTAGGAGGTTCCCGGAATTCTACGCGGGGCTCATTCTTCAGCGGATGCTGACAGATCAGCCTACCTCTTATGTGGACCTCCGCAGCCCTGCCGGAGCCGGCCTTGGTGCGCTCATCTACAATTATGACGGTCGAATCTTCGCCTCCGATGAAGGGCGGATGTTGGCTGAGATGGATGATGATGCCTTCGAATTAGGGCATGTCGATCGAGATACATTCCGATCCATTCTGCTGTCGGATCGTTTGCTAGAACTCGTCGGGCGGTCGCTCACCCAAACCGCACCGGCATGCTCTGACTGCGCTTTCGAAGCCCACTGTGGAGCCGACCCCGTCTATCACCACGCGACACAAGGAGATGTTCTGGGGATCAAGCCGATCTCAGAGTTTTGCGCTCGCCAGAAAGGCGTGATGACGCTCCTGCTCGATAAGCTGATGAATAACCCCGACGACGCCAAAATCCTTCGCAGTTGGGTGCGCCACTGATGCTCTCTCTCTTCGGCCAAGCAGACACCGTTAGAGGCATAGCCGGGGGCGGACGCACGGTTATACGACTTGCTGATTTTGCGACGCACCCCAGCCAAGAGTTGCCGGCTGGCGTTGTAGAAGCCGCCCTCGTGCGTTCCACGGAACAAATCGACCACGCTATTTCGCTTGGATGGGCGGCGGCTCTTCAGCTCGGACAGAAAGAGGTTGGAGTCGGATCGAATGCTATGCCGGCGCTGGCTTCGCTCGGTGAGAACTACGACTACCTAGCGCCCGGAGACATCCTTGGAATGGATGGTGCGACGGGCCGCTTCCGCGTCCTTTTCCGCGCCAACTCACGACACAATGCCTTCTTAGTGACCGAGCGCTGCAACAACTACTGCGTTATGTGCTCCCAGCCTCCACGAAACGTGGACGATCTCTGGCTTCTAGATGAGATCGCCACAGCCATACCATTGCTGCCGAAGAGTCTTCCTAGCCTTGGCTTCACAGGGGGGGAGCCTCTGCTGCGGGCCGAGCGGTTCATCGAAATCCTGCATGAGTGCAGAAGCTGTTTGCCACAGACAACGATCCACGTTTTGAGCAACGGGCGCGCGTTTGCCGATCCCGCCATCACCCGAGCTTGGGCCGGCATCGAACACCCGAACCTCACGGTCGGCATCCCCGTCTACTCCGACGTGGCCCATCTGCATGACTACGTCGTTCAAGCGAAAGGGGCATTCGACGAAACGCTGCTTGGCATTCTCCGGCTGAAGGATAAGGGCCAGCGCGTCGAGATACGTGTCGTTCTTCACGCAATTACGGCTCCGAGGATCGTGGAGCTGTGTTCATGGCTCGCGCGGAATCTGCCCTTCGTGGATCACGTCGCTCTGATGGGTCTCGAAGACACTGGCTTTGCCATCGCGAACAAGGACAAACTCTGGATCGATCCGGTTGATTATCGAGACGATCTCGCTGAAGGCGTAACCCGGCTCGCTTCCGCCGCTGTCCCGGTGTCGATCTACAATCTGCCGCTTTGCCTAGTGCGCGAGGACGTCTGGCCGTTTGCGGTTCAGTCCATTTCCGACTGGAAGAATGGATACGGCGATAGTTGCGCCGAATGTGCAGAACGAGAGAGCTGCGCAGGCTTCTTCACGTCGGGGCGCCCCATAAAAAGCAGGGGGATTAAACCCTTCATCACCCGGCGGCAGGCGCTTGAGGCACCCACCCATTGAACACGCATCGAGCAAAGGTCGACCGCTTCGCCGGTCCATCCAAGCTCGTTGATGCATTGAGCGACCGGATTTGCTCAGGCACTGGTCCCATTCTGGATGCTGGATGTGGCTTCGGACGGAATGGTCTCTTGTTACGTGCCCGGGGGGCCTCAGTCGTCTTTGCCGATAATGACGGCAGCCGACTTTCTAAATTGGCGAAGCATCTGGAAACGCTTGATAAGGACGCATCCCACGCTCCCACCAGAATTGTGCAAACGGATTTAAATCGAGGATGGCCTTTTCGCAGTGGGCTCTTCACTGCAGTTATAGCGATCCACTTCATACCGCTGGGTGCGATTGCAGAGATGACGAGATGCATGGCGCCAGGCGGAACGCTCGTCATCGAAAGCTATGGCGGACATGGCGAGAATTGGCGCACGCTGCCGCCTGCCGAATTCACACCGACGATATTGTCGAGACTGTTCTACATTGAATCCTATGTTGAACACCAAGTCGGCCCGGCCACGATAGATGCAGTAAGCTTTTCCGTGTGCGCGGTGAAACAATAAAGCTATTTACCGCAAGCTTCTGACACGTGATGGTGTTTTTCTAATACGGTGGAGCCTGCCATGCCCCATTCACCGATGCGTCTCACCATCATTCCACAGCCTGTGACAGAGGGGCAGGTTCTTGCCCTCTACGGCGGCATTATCGGAATTTTGCAGGACATCCTCGGCACCTATGCTGAAGAGCTGGGTCCCTATCGCCTATGCCAACTGGCGGACCTCAAAGCCCATCTGATCGCTTCCATCAAAAACCAAAACATGTCTGGACTGCCGATGGAGGAGCAGCCGCGGGTAGTTGAAATCCTACTTGGCCTTCTCGACGCAGGTTGTCCCGGCGTTGAGATTGATGGCCAGCGGATCATTTAGACACTCACCGCGACGCCAAGGACGCAACCCTCCACTGGACGCCCTGATGCGGCTAGGCACAGCTACATCCCTATCGACATGATCACCGCTGCAGGTCCGCGAGCTTCTCAAACAGCTCACACATCTTCACGAAGCTCGCCAGCTGGCGCTGAGCATCGCTGTAAAACGACGGCAAAATGCTGATATGGACATCCTTCAGCCCGTGTCCGGGCGAGGCCTTAATCCAAAGACTGTCGTTAGCGTAGAGAATGCGGCTGGCCTTCGACGCTACCCCCTTGCCGAACAGCCCGATCTGACCATCCTCAAAGATCGATCCCCCCATCACCATGGAGCTTTCCAGACCATCGGAGAGCCCCATTGGATTTGTGATCATCGCAACAGCCTTTATCTCTTCGGAGCTTTTTGGCCAGACGGTCGCGAGGCCCGGCACAGTGATCAGGCCGACCGCATCGCCCTTGTCAGTGCACTGCAGGACGATCTTTCCACCGGCATCGATAGCCTGATCGTCAATCTCCGCCTTGTTCAACCGAGCGTAGAAAGAGACCTTGATCGCGTCTGCCGTGATGCTCACGGTCTCGGGGTCGATGAACGACCGCAGGGAGACTTCCTCTGCATGCGCAGAGCCTACAGCGCTGCAGGCCAGCATTATGAAGGTCGCGAGCAGTGTGTTCTTCATTTCCATCCCCCCGATGGGCGTGCGCCAGCCACCGCACAAAAGGGAACCCTTCCGTTACGTCACGCTCGGGGGATGCCGTAATCGGCTAAGTCCTTGGGATTCCAGGGCAGGCTTTCCACGGCTCACAGCAAATTCCAGCCGCACAAAAAGGTTCCTTTGTGTCAATGGCTTAGCGGGTATTGTGGTGCCGTCGCCGGGTGCCTCCGGCGTCCCTGCTGAGCGAGGACATGAAGCGGATCGGATATGCCCGGGTCTCGACCCATGAGCAGCATCTGGACCTGCAGCTGCAGGCGCTGAAAGCGGCCGGCTGCTCCAAGATCTTCACCGACCGTGGCATCTCCGGAGCGGAGTTCGACCGGCTCGGCCTATCGCAAGCGCTGAGCGCCGCTCATGCCGGCGACATGCTGGTCGTCTGGCGGCTCGACCGACTTGGCCGATCCTTGCTCGACCTCATCCAGACCGTGAATGCGCTTGGCGATCGCGGCGTCGAGTTCCGCTCTCTCATGGAGGCCATCGACACCAGTTCATCTGGTGGTCGGCTGACGTTTCACATTATGGCAGCGATGGCGGAGTTCGAGCGCGCCATCATCTCCGAGCGCACCCGAGCCGGGATGGAGGCCGCGCGTGCCAAAGGACGCCGCATCGGTCGACGTCCAGCACTGACCTCAGAGCAACGACACGCCGCCCGCTTACAGCTATGCGATGCGAGCGGCGACTTGGCGGCGGTCGCGGCCGAATTTGGCATTCATCCCCGCACACTGGCGCGAGTGTTGCGGGAGCACGAGCAGACCGACCGCACCGCCTGTTCTGCATAGTTGCCGCGCAGATATGCGTTTGCCGAGTCAGGGGCGCTCGCCGGCAGGCGTTTGAAGAAAATCCACTCCGGAGTAGCAATCGCAAAAAACGGCCGCCAGCACGTCTCTCTGTGAATCTTTGAAAAATGGCCCGGAGAGGAGGATAGGGACATCACCAGGTCGGAGAACTGGCGGCATCCCCATCACGACACTTGGCTTCCCCTAGGACTTCAGAAGCGCCCGAAGTTCGGGTCCAGCGTCATGCGCGAGGACGCGGCACCGCGACGCTGGACTTGCTTCTTGAGGCGCTCCTTCTTGCGACGATGCTCGTCCTTCTGTTCCGAGGTCATTCCGGAAAGATCTGTGCGGCCCCGCACCGCGCGCCCCTCCAGGAGCGCTTGCTCACGGCGCTTGAGGCGCTTGGCCTCATTCTGGCGCACGCGGCGCTGTTCCCTCTTCTCCGCGCTGATTACGGCGCGCTTCTCACGCATACGAGCAGCGAAGGCTTCGTCGCTCTGCTTCTTCTGTTCCGCTTCCTTGATGCGCCGTGCGTCCTGCTGCTCGAACCAGAGCTGGATTGCCGCCCGGTGACGACCGCAGCCTCCTTCAGGAACTGGCTCGGGAATGGTTTCGCCATTTTCTTTCAGCTGGCGCAGCAGTTCGCTCCGCACGTATTCGCTCCAGGGTATGTCTGCCATGGCAGGTCCTTCTCGGCCGGGGTGACTTACCTCCCGCTTTATAGCGGCGAGCCGGAAGGACTGCGGAGGAAGGCAAAAGATTCTGCGGCGCACCGCAGCGAATGACCGGAGCGAGCATGCTCCGGGGATGGTGTCCCGTTAACGGCCGGGGACCCAAGCTTCTTATGAATATATGTTAGATAATATACTTATATATATAAGCACGGAAGTGATCCCGTTGTCGGGACACCCCGTCCGGTTATAGGAGAACTATCGTTCCCCTCCACGGGCTACTTTCCGTCGCGGATAATAGACACATCTACCACCGGTCCCCATAAGGTCCGCAGTCTGTCCCGATAACAGCTACACACCTCCGGTCGAGGCACATGCTCGCGGCGCCCGTGATTCACGTGTAGACGCACCTACGAGCCAACCCGCCGCCAATCATGGAGCAGGCCCGTATCTCCGGCAGGAGGACCCGCTCCGGATGGGGGATATGCTCTCACTGGCGACGCTAAAACCAGAGAACAGCAGAAACCGCGAAACTATTTTCCCTCAGCGGCCGAGGCTCGCAGCCGACAAGTTGTCACTTCCAGAAAAACAGGAAAAGCGGCTGTTTCTGTCAACCAAATGACAACTTAATGTAAACTTTGATAAGAAGAGCATTCTTATCGCGGTCCATTTTAGAGTGCTTTTGACGACTCCACACCCCGTCAGATATTTACATTATGTTGTCACTGACAACTTCCTGTTACCGCCCTTAGTCCAGCCGTGCCACCAGATCGGCAGCCTTCAGGTGAGAATAGCGCTGCAGCATCCGCAGCTCCTTGTGACCGGAGATCGTGCTGACCTCGATGACGTTCAGCCCACGCTCCAGAAGTCGGGTGACGGCTTCATGGCGCAGATCGTGGAAATGAAGATCCGTGCATCCCGCGCGAGCACGCAGATGCAGCCAGGCTTGGCCCACAGCGCTTGTGGTGGCAGGCACGACACGGTCATCGCACCGCATGCCTGAGAGCATCTCCAGAGCTTCCAGAGCACGCCGGGATAGCGGCACCGTGCGGCGCTCCCCGTTCTTCGTCAGATCGAGGTGAGCGAGTCTGCGCTCAAGGTCGAGATCGTCCCAATGCAGGCTGAGAATCTCGCCCTGACGCATAGCTGTCTCTACGGCGAGGATGATCAGCGGGCGCATCCACGGCGTGCGACCGCCATCAACGGCGGCAAGCAAGCGCTGTTCCTCGCCCGGCTGCAGGCGACGCTCCCGACCGCGCGGTGCTTTGGGCCGCCGCACCATCCGGCAGGGATTCTGTGGCAGGTTCACACCCCACTCTTTGCGGGCGATGTCGATCGCATGAGCGATGGTGTTGAGCTCCTTGAGGACCGTAGACGTGGCGACGGTCTTGAGCCGCTCATCGCGGTAGCTGGCAACGTCTGCAGGTGTGAGCAGAGCAAGCGTGCGATACATCATGGGCCGCTTCAGCAGCCCGCGTATGCGGTAGGTCTCGGTAGAGGCGCTACGCTTCAATGGCGTTACCTCGACGAGGTAGCGCTCCAGAAGCTCGCGGAGCGTCGTGCGCTCTGCTGTGCGCGTGTCAGCGAGCATGCCGATCCGGTCCAGATCGGATTCCAGCGTGCGCGCCCATTTCTCGGCATCAGCCTTGCTGTCGAAGCTCTTGGCGCGCGGTTGAAGACCCTTGCGCCGCACCATTGCTTGCCAGCGGCCTCTCAGCTTGCGGATCGTCGCCATGCATGTGCTCCTTCAGCACACGCGTAGGACGCCACCTGTGGCCCGCCAAGGAGTAACCCGCATAACGGTTCCGGATGAAAAGGTGCAATGTGCGAGCGCATTCCCTTGAAGGACTCGCGAACAGGTAGAATAGCTATTTTCCTCTACTATATGAGGCCTCCCCATGGATGATGTGCTTGAGCAAGCTCCTTCGGCCTTCCTGCACGGAAGCTCTCATTTCCCAGGGTATTTCGAGGGAGAGGCAAAGGATCTTGCCATAGCTCAAGGAATCCACGGCCTGCGCACCAATTTGGTGGAGCTGCGTGAAACAGGCTTCTCCGCCTCCGTCGTTCACCAAACCTTCCGAGTGGTGCTTAACAATTTCTGGGAAGCCCGCGCGGTCCGGTTCCGCGCCAAACATTGGATGAGGCCGTGGTCGCTTGCGGCATCAGAAATTTGGCCACATCCCGAGAGCGTCCCCACCGGCCTGCCACTCCGCTATGAGCACTCGATCCCCGTGGCGCTGGTAGCCCAAGCGCTCCTCGATCCCGAATGTGCAAGTTTCCCGGTTTTCTACCGCACACTGCGCACGCTGTCGGTGCCCTGCATCATCACGACAAAGGAGGACGAGAGCCTCACGTCACGGAAGCTCGATGGGAAAAGCCTCCGCGATAACATGCCCCCTCCGTTCCGAAACCTCCGGATGCTCGATTGGGGACCAGAGGCACTGGACGCGCGATACGAGGCTGCGGAGATCCATTTCCCTGAAGGGGGCCGGCCATCCGACGTGGCGAAACGTCTGTTGGCCTCCGACGCCGAGGCGTGATGGACGAAACACCCGACAAGAACATGCAGCTCCCGCTGATCGTTGGCGTGTCCACCCGCGCCATGTTCGATCTGGAGGAAGAGCACGCCATCTATCAGCACGAAGGGTTAACCGCCTATGAGAAGTATCAGCGCGATCATGAGCGGGAGCCGCTGAAGCCCGGCGCAGCGTTCGAGGTGACCCGCCGCCTCCTGGACTTGAACGAGCCGAACGAGAAACGGCTGGTGGACGTGATCCTTCTTTCGCGAAATTCCCCGGACCTATCTCTGCGCGCGTTTCACTCTCTAAAGACCCACGGCATTCCGATAAGCCGCGGAAGTTTCACGAGTGGCAGGTCCGTTGCGCCGTTCGCTAAGGCATGGAATGTCGATCTCTTCCTTTCGAACGAAGATGACGACGTCCGAGCTGCGATCACGGCAGGAACCGCAGCGGCGAGGCTGGGTCCGGCGCCGAGCCCGCTTGAGGACGACCCGCAGGGAGAAGTCCGTTTTGCCTTCGACGGAGACGCAGTCGTCTTTAGCGAAGCCTCGGACCAAATTTACCGAGATAGAGGCCTCGACGACTTTATCCGCCACGAGGTGGAAAACGCGCAGGTTCCAATGGGGCCGGGTCCGCTAGGTAAGACATTTCTACCGAAGCTCGCCGCCCTCCGGCGACGCTTTATGGGGGAGGATGGCGTCAGCCGGGTCAGAATTGCCATCGTAACCGCCCGAAACGCTCCCGCCCATGAACGCGTCGTGCAGACGCTTCGTGCATGGGGCACCCCTGCCGATGAAGCTCATTTCGTCGGAAGCCACGAGAAAGCGCCCATCCTCCGCGCCACCCGAGCACACATCTTCTTTGATGACCAAGAGACGCATGTGAACGGAGCGAGGTCCGTAGTGCCCGCCGGCCTTGTTCCTGGCCCACACAAGCCATCGGAGCCGGTAATTCCGGCGACGGAATAGAAGCTCCATTTTTGGTCGGCTGGTCTCGGACGTGGCGCAAATGTGCCGTTCGATGATGCGGCGTCATCTTCCGAGCTGATCGGCGGTCAGGAAAGCTAAGGCACCCTTGGAGCCACTCGGAGCTCTAGGAATTATATTCTGGACGCTTCGGAGGGCAGCGCTCTATCCAGCTGAGCTACGGGTGCCAGGCGCAGGCGGGGCCTGCGCGGGCGGGACATTAGCGGAAGGCGTTTCGCGCGGCAATCGGGGTTTGTGGCTCCAAGCGGGGGCTGCGTGGCTCTCCTTCAGGCCGAGGTCACACGTTCGGAATCGTGTCGGGTGCGCTGCCCCACCTCGCGGCCCAGCTTTGCAGTCAACCCTTACGCCCGTCGAAGCTCACCTTCACCCTTACAGCCAGTTTCCATCTCGTCGTCGGCTCAGAGGCCGGCACCCAGGTGGAATGGGATCTAGCCGATCTATGCAGCCGCTATCAGCAGTGAGCACTTGGGGCTCTTTTCCGAACAGCAAATCTGCAATCGCCGCAGCGCGGCATTCCGATAAGCCGCGTTTCACGAGTGGCAGGTCCGTTGCGCCATTCGCCAACGCCTGGAACGTCTATATCGTCCTTTCGAACGAGACGACGATGACCGCGAGCATGAAGGCACCCACGGCGCCACACGAGCGATGCTGCGCTCCTTGCGGCCCGAACTTTCCCCTGCCGCAGGCTCTGCTGTGTATAATAGATCGAGCGATTGGATGGTGAAGATGCCGGAGAGACGAGAGCTGTATCGCAGTCCGAATGGGGACGCCTGGTTTCTAGGGCGGGAACCGACCAACGGCCGAGCGTTTATCATCCATCAGCCCAACGGACCCTCTGGCGCTCAGCTGAGTCATATCGAGCTCGGGGCGTTCCTGAGCGGCGGAGCTAAAGGTCCCGAACATCAGGCTTTGCTGCGCCTCATTGCCACCCTCGTGGATGTGCCTCCGTATGGTTAAACAAGCCACTTTGGAGCACGGGGCGTAGGGCCAGCCGCCGGAACGCAACTGCCGTCTAGTCCTCGCGCGAGCCCACCCACCAAGCAGATGGGCATGCTTAGCAAGCCTTCGCAGCGGCGGGCGCGCGGGCTGCCCCCGGCTTCAATCGTGTCTGATTACCTGTTGGGAAGAGCCGTTACCGCGAGGCATTATGGCTAGAGAAGTTGCAGCTGCGCGTATTGAAGCCGCCCGAGCCACCAACGGCGGCCATCATATCGTGATCGAATTTGCCACCGAGAGGGAAGGCGCGGCACAGCTGAGGATTCCCGCGAGCGAGGCGATAAAGCTGATGATGCTGGTCTCGGAAGCGACCTCGCAGGCTCAGCAAGACACCGCCACCAACCGCCGGATCAAGCACGTTTGGCCGCTGCAGAGTTGGCAAATCCAAGTCCTAGAGAACCAAGAGGGCGGTGAGATCCTCGGCCTCAGCCTGCAAATCCCAGGTGGGGCTCTACTGACCTTCGGGCTCCCGGAGGGGGAGGTGCTGAGATTGGCTGATGAGCTCCGCGCCTCCACGAAATCCGTAACGAAGGGGCGCCCGACTTCATGACCGTCGTGCCACACGACTGTGGCGCCCGCGCTGAACCAGGTTCTCGTAGACGGGATCGCGGGCCTCGTCGCTGGCGATGTCGATGGCAACAGGCGAATATGTTTCGGTCAGCTCGCGCCGATGCGGGAACGGCGAGCCGGCCGAGCAGCGGCCGAGCTGGAAGAACTCGCGCTGTGAAGCGGGAGAGAATCACGCCTCCGACATTGGAGGCCGGGACGTGACCGAGGCCGCGCTCTCACCCAGCGCCCTTCATCCGCACCAGCCGCACGCCAGGACCGTCGCCTTCCGGGGGCAGCAGGCGCACGCCGGCCGTTTCCAGCGCCTTCACCACCAGTGCCTCGGTGGCGCGGTGCAAAGCGTGGCGGTGGCACTCGAAATCCTTGATCGTGCTGCGCGAAACGCCGGATAGCGTGGCCAGCTTCTCCTGCGACCAGTTGAGCAGGCCACGCGCGGCCCGGCACTGCTCCGGACAGAGACCCATCAGTCTAAAATCCTTGCCGATTCCGTCGGAAGTCAACCATAATGATTGAGTTTGGGCAACGGTTCCCGCTCCTCACGGAATAGGCCACCATAGAAACATGACAGACAGCGCGCTGCTGACCTGGATGATCGTCCTGCCTTTCGCAGGCAGCATCCTTGCAGCCGTGCTGCCTTCGAACGCACGCAATGCCGGCGCCTGGCTGTCGGGCGCGGTCACCGTCGCGGCGCTGGTCCTGGCGCTCGTCTGCTATCCGCAGTTGGCCGCCGGCACGGTCATCCGCGCGCGTGCCGAATGGTTCCCCACGCTCGGCCTTGAGTTCTCTTTGCGGATGGACGGCTTCGCCTGGCTGTTCGCCACCCTGATCGGCGCGATCGGCCTGCTCGTCGTCATCTATGCGCGCTACTACATGGCGCCGGAAGACCCGGTGGCGCGGTTCTTCTCGTTCCTGCTGGCCTTCATGGGCGCGATGCTCGGCATCGTGCTGGCGGGAAATCTCATCCTGCTGGTGGTGTTCTGGGAGCTGACCAGCCTCTTCTCCTTCCTGCTGATCGGCTACTGGCACCACAATGCCGCCGCGCGCGACGGCGCCCGCATGTCGCTGACCATCACCGCCTTTGGCGGACTGGGCCTGCTGGTCGGCGCGCTGCTCATCGGCCATGTCGTCGGCAGTTACGACCTCGATGTCGTGCTGGCTTCGGGCGATGCGATCCGCTCGAGCCCGCTCTACGTGCCGGTTCTGGTGCTGGTCCTGCTCGGCACGCTGACCAAGAGCGCGCAGTTTCCGTTCCATTTCTGGCTGCCCAACGCCATGGCGGCCCCGACCCCGGTGTCGGCCTTCCTGCATTCGGCCACCATGGTGAAGGCCGGTGTCTTCCTGATGGCGCGGCTGTGGCCGGTGCTGTCGGGTACGCCGGAATGGTTCTGGCTGGTCGGGCTCGCGGGCATGGCCTCGTTCGTGCTCGGGGCCTATTTCGCCATCTTCCAGCAGGACATTAAGGGCCTGCTCGCCTATTCGACGATCAGCCATCTCGGCCTGATCACCATGCTGCTCAGCCTCGGCAGCCCCCTCGGGGCCGTGGCCGCCATCTTCCACATGATCAATCACGCCACCTTCAAGGCGTCGCTGTTCATGGCGGCGGGCATCATCGACCACGAGACCGGCACGCGCGACATGCGCAAGCTCGGCGCCTTGTTTCGGGCCATGCCGATCACCGCGACGCTCGCCATGGTGGCGAGCGCGGCCATGGCGGGCGTGCCGCTCCTCAACGGCTTCCTGTCGAAGGAGATGTTCCTCGCCGAGACCATCGAAACGCACGCCATATCGATCCTCGATACCGCGGCGCCCTATGCCGCGGTCCTGGGAAGCGCGTTTGCGGTTGCCTATTCGGTCCGCTTCATCCACGGCGTGTTCTTCGGCCGCGCGCCCGAGGACCTGCCGCGCGAGCCGCACGAGCCGCCCTTCCTGATGCGCTTCCCGATCCTGCTCCTGGTGCTGGCCTGCCTGATCGTGGGCATGGTGCCGGGCATGACGATCGGGCCGTTCCTGCACATTGCCGCGCTCTCGGTTCTGGGCCCGGCCACGCCGCAATACAGCCTCTCGATCTGGCACGGCTTCACCCTGCCGCTGGCGCTCAGCCTCGTCGCCTTCGCCGCCGGCTTCGTCCTCTTCTTCCTGCTGCGCTCCTACCTGGCACACAGCGAGGAGGGCCCGCCCTTCTTCCGCCGCTTCAAGGGCCAGCGCATCTTCGAGCGCATCCTGCTCAACCTGTCCTGGCGCTGGGCGCGCTTCCTCGAAAGCCGCCTCGGGACACGCCGCCTGCAGCCGCAACTGGGCATATTGGTGTCGGTGGCCTTCCTGGCCGGGCTGCTGCCGCTCTACACCCGCGGCTTCGACCCCGGCCGCCTCACCTTCGCAGGCGTCGATCCGGTCTTCGCCGGGGTCTGGGCCATCGGCATCGCCTGCGCCGTGGGCACGGCCTGGCAGGCGAAGTTCCACCGCCTGGTCGCGCTGGTCCTGCTCGGCGGCGCGGGGCTGGCGACCAGCATCACCTTCGTCTGGCTGTCCGCGCCCGACCTTGCCCTGACCCAGTTGCTGGTGGAGATCGTCACAACCGTGCTGATCCTGCTCGGCCTGCGCTGGCTGCCCCAGCGCCTCGCGGAGGAGGCCAGCGCCGCGGAGGCGCGCGCCGCCCGGGTCCGCCGCCTGCGCGACCTCATCCTGGCGGTCGCCGCCGGAACCGGGATGACGCTGCTGTCCTATGCCGTGATGACTCACGCCGCACCGGCGGGCATCCGTTCCTACTTCCTGGAGCGGGCCTATTCCGAGGGCGGCGGGCGCAATGTCGTCAACGTCATCCTGGTCGATTTCCGCGGCTTCGACACCTTCGGCGAGATCACCGTCGTCGCCATCGTCACGCTGACCGTCTTCGCGCTGCTGCGCCGCTTCCGCCCTGCGCCCGACAGCATCGAATCCCCCGAGCAGCAACGCATCCAGACCTCCTTCGACGAGGCCCGGCCCGACCGCAGCGCGGGCGACACGGTCGGCGATTATCTGCTCGTCCCCGCGGTGATCATGCACTGGCTGTTTCCGGTCATCATCGTGCTGTCGGCCTATTTCTTCCTCCGCGGCCACGACCTGCCGGGCGGCGGCTTCGTGGCGGGCGTGGCGATGGCCGCCGCATTCATCCTGCAATACATGGCCTCGGGCACGCGCTGGGTGGAGGACCGGCTCGTCGTGCTGCCGGTGAACTGGATGGGCATTGGCCTGCTGACGGCTGCCGCCACCGGCGCGGGATCGTGGGTCTGCGGCTACCCCTTCCTGACCTCGCATGCGCGCTATCTCGATCTGCCCGTGCTCGGCAAGATCCCGCTGGCCAGCGCCGCCTTGTTCGACCTCGGCGTCTTCGCGCTGGTCATGGGCGCCACCGTGCTGATGCTGATCGCGCTGGCCCACCAGTCGATCCGCCGGCTGCGCGCCTCGAAGCCCAGTGCGGTCGGAGCGGAGGACGCGGTCTGATGGAGATCGTCCTCGCCATCGCCATCGGCGTGCTCACCGCTTCGGGGGTGTGGCTGCTGCTGCGCCCGCGCACCTACCAGGTGATCCTCGGCCTGTCCCTCATCGCCTACGGCGTCAACCTGTTCATCTTCTCGATGGGGCGGCTGCGCAGCGGCGCGCCTCCGGTGCTCGACGGGGGCGGCGCCATCGATCCGTCCGCCTTTGCCGATCCGATCCCGCAGGCGCTGGTGCTCACAGCCATCGTCATCGGCTTCGCTACAACCGCGCTCTTCCTCGTGGTCCTGCTGGTCTCGCGCGGGCTGACCGGCAGCGACCATGTCGACGGCCGGGAGCCACGCTGATGCGCCTCCTCGACCACCTCATCGTCCTCCCCGTCCTGCTGCCGCTGGTGACCGGCGCGCTGCTGCTCCTCGTCGACGAGCGGCGGCACGACCTCAAGGCGGCGATCAACGTCGCCTCGACCACCGCGCTGATGCTGCTGGCGGTCGCCCTGATGCGGCAGGCCGACCAGACGACCGCCAACGTCAGCGTCTATCTGCTCGGCAACTGGGCCGCGCCGTTCGGCATCGTGCTGGTGCTCGACCGCCTCTCGGCCATGATGCTGGTGCTGGCCAGCCTCCTGGCGCTGGCGGCGCTGATCTTCTCGATCGCCCGCTGGCACAAGGCGGGACCGCATTTCCACACCCTGTTCCAGCTCCTGCTGATGGGCCTGAACGGCGCCTTCCTGACCGGCGACCTGTTCAACCTCTTCGTCTTCTTCGAGATCCTGCTCGCGGCCTCGTACGGGCTCGTCCTGCACGCATCCACCCCGTTCCGCATCCGCGCCGGGATGCACTACATCGTCATCAACCTCGCCGCCTCGTCGCTCTTCCTGGTCGGGGTCGGCCTGATCTACGGGGTCACCGGCACGCTCAACATGGCCGATCTCGCCATGAAGCTGCCGGCGGTGCCCGAAAGCGAGCGCATGCTGCTGCAGGCCGGCGCGGCCATTCTCGGCGTGGCCTTCCTGGTCAAGGCCGGCATGTGGCCGCTGAGCTTCTGGCTGCCGAGCGCCTACACCGCCGCCGCGGCCCCGGTCGCGGCCGTCTTCGCGATCATGAGCAAGGTCGGCATCTATGTCCTGCTGCGCCTCTCGCTCCTGATGTTTGGGGCGCAGGCGGGCGCGCTGGCCGGCTTCGGCGACACATGGCTGCTCTATGGCGGCATGGCCACCATCCTCTTCGGCGCCATCGGCGTGCTGGCCTCGCAGGCCATGGGGCGGCTGGCCGGCTATTACGTGCTGGTTTCGTCGGGCACGCTGCTCGGGGCCATCGGCATGGCCAATGTCGCGGTGACCTCTGGCGCGCTCTACTACCTCGCCAGCTCGACGCTGACGATCGGCGCGTTCTTCCTGCTGATCGAACTCGTCGAGCGCGCGCAGGACCCCGCCGCCGCGGTGCTGTCGGTGACCATGGAGGTCTATGGCGACGACGAGGACGAGGAGGAGGAAGAGGAGGAAGAGGTCGGCACCGCCTTCCCCGGCACGCTCGCCGTGCTCGGCATCTGCTTTGGCTGCTGCGGCGTGCTGCTGGCCGGCCTGCCGCCGCTGTCGGGCTTCATCGCCAAGTTCGCGCTGATCACCGCCCTGTTCAACCCGGCCTCCGCGCTTGGCGCGCCCACGGCGGGCGGAACGATCTCCACCCTGGCCTGGGTGCTGTCGGGGCTCCTGATCCTCTCCGGCTTCGCGGCGCTGCTGGCCATGACGCGCGCCGGCATCCGCAGCTTCTGGGCGCCGCTCGAGGTCATCGTGCCGCGCGTGCAGGTCGTCGAGATCGCGCCGGTGCTGGCGCTCCTCATTCTCACCTTCATGCTCAGCGTGCAGGGCGGCCCGGTGATGCGCTACATGGACGCCGCCGCCCAGGCGCTGCACGCGCCGGAGCGCTATATGCGCGGCGTGCTGTCGGCGGCGCCCCAGCCGGCCCCGGGGGAGGCGCGGCGATGATGGCGCGGATCCTGCCCTATCCCGTCCTGGCCGCCTTGCTGCTTCTCATGTGGCTGCTGCTCAACGGCGTCTCGGCCGCCCAAGTCCTGCTCGGTGCCGCGATCGCGCTCGTCGCATCCCGGATCATGGCGGCGCTGGAGCCCGCCAAGCCGCGGCTGCGCCGCTGGTACCTCATTCCGAAACTCTTCCTGATCGTGCTGGCGGACCTGACGCGCTCCAACATCGCGGTCGCCCGCATCGTGCTGCGCGGCGGACGGCGTTCCCAGGGGGCCGGCTTCCTGATCATCCCGCTGCACTTGCGCGACCGCACCGGCCTTGCCGTGCTTGCCTGCATCATCACCAGCACGCCGGGAACGGTGTGGGTCGAATACCATTCGAGCAGCAACCGGCTGCTGATCCATGTGCTCGACCTCTCCGAGGAAGAGCACGTGGTCGACATGATCAAGCACCGCTACGAGGCCTTGCTGCTGGAGATATTCGAATGAGCCCCATCCTCGTCTGGGCGATCCTCGTCTCGCAGCTCCTCCTGGTGGCCGCCATGGCCTGCCTGACGGTGCGCCTCATCCGCGGCCCGCGGGCGCAGGACCGGGTGCTGTGCTTTGATGCGCTCTATGTCACCGCCATGCTGCTTCTGCTCACCTTCGGCATCCGCACCGGCAGCATGCTCTATTTCGAGGCCTCGCTGGCCATGGCTTTGGTCGGCTTCGTGTCCTCGGTGGCGCTGGCGAAATTCCTCATGCGCGGGGAGGTAATCGAATGACCGGCACTCCCGGCCTGCCGCTCTGGGCGGAGCTCCTCGTCGCCTTCTTCCTGCTGCTCGGCTCGGCGCTGACGCTGCTCGGCGCCATCGGCACGCTGCAGTTCCGGACCTTCTACGAGCGGGTCCACGCGCCGACCCTGGGCACGACCTGGGGAGCGGGCGGAATCCTGATCGCCTCCATGCTGTATTTCTCGGTGCTGCAATCGCGCCCGGTCCTGCACGAGCTCCTGATCACGGCCTTCGTCACCGTCACCACACCCGTCACCCTGATGCTGCTGGCCCGCGCCGCGCTTTACCGCGACCGTAGCGAGGAGAACGAGGGCGTCCCCGCCTTCGACGGCTTGGTCGGGGAGCCCGGGAAGGACTGACGCGGTTGTGATCCGCACGCGCCACGGTCCGGCCGCAAAGGATTTCTTCCTTTCCCCCGCGGGGAAGGGTTCGCGCCTTCCCCCGCCTATGGAGGAAGCCGAATGAAGAAAAGCATTGCGACACTGACCGCCACGGCGCTGGTTCTTGGCGTGGGCCTTACCGGGGCACGGGCCGAAAGCGGGGCCAAATGGGGCTATGAGGGCGAGCACGGCCCGAAACACTGGGCGGAGCTGAGCGAGGCGTTCGGACTCTGCGCCACCGGCACCGCGCAATCGCCCATCGACATCCCCTCCAGCGCACAGGCACGGCCGGCGAAGATCGCCTTCGACTATCGGCCGAGCGCGCTCACCCTTCTCAACAATGGCCACGCCATCCAGGCCAATTACGATCCCGGCAGCACGATTGCGCTGGACGGCAAGACCTATGCCCTGCTGCAGGTCCATTTCCATGCGCAGAGCGAGCACACCCGCGCCGGCGAGGCCTTCCCGCTCGAAATGCACCTCGTCCACCGCGCGGAGGACGGGACGCTTGCGGTGGTCGGGGCGTGGGTGAAGGAGGGAGAGGAGAACACCGCCTTCGCGCCGATCTGGAAGAACCTGCCGGCATCGGAGAGCGCACCCGAAACCGTTGCCGGTGTCACCATCGAGGCCGACGACCTGCTGCCGGCGGACCGCGCCGCCTATGCCTACAAGGGCTCACTGACGACACCCCCCTGCAGCGAGGGCGTGCACTGGGTGATGCTGGCCACGCCAATCGAAATGTCGGCCGCGCAGATTGCCGCCTATCATGCGATCTACGACGACACCTTCCGCCCGGTGCAGGCGCTCAACGGGCGAAAGCTGTGATGCCCGCCCGGCTGGTCAGGGCTGCCGCCCTTGTCATGGCGCTCTCGCTCGCCGGGCCAGCTTGGGCGGCGTCCGCTACCCCATCCGAGCTGGAGATGGGCGATGTCCCGCTGATCTGCGCCGGAACCGAGCCGTTCTGGTCGCTTGAGATCGCCGGAGCGACGGCGCGCTACAGCGTGCCCGGCGAGGCCGCCAGGGAATTCAAGGCCGGCGGCCGCACACCGGCGCAGGGGCTGCGCGGGCATTTCGTCATCCGCCTGAAAGAACAGGCCTCCGCGACGGGGCCGGAAGGCCTCGTCGTGGTGACGCGCAGCCGGGGCTTCTGCTCGGATAACATGTCCGACACGGAACATCCTTTCACCGCGACCTTCATCCGGCCCGATGGCGCGGTGTTCGGCGGCTGCTGCCGCCCGAGGACCGAAGACGGCAAGCGCTGAGCCTCAGTCCGGCACCTTCTGGCCGACCGTGCTGCTCGCCTCCTCGGCCTCGGCGCCCTCGCCCGAAACCTCGTCCCCGGTGACCTCGGAGACGATGTCGGCGGCCATGCTTTCCAGCAGCGCCAGCTCGCCCTCGTCCAGCGAGCGCGGCTCTTCATCAAGGATGCAGAAGGCTCCGAGCACCATGCCGTCGGGCGAGCGCAGCGGCGTGCCGGCATAGAAGCGGATGCCCCATTCTCGGATGGTGTCGTTGTCGGCGAAGCGCGGGTCGCGCTCGATGTCGGGGATCATGAGGGTCTCCCCGCTCGCCACGACGTAATTGCAGATGGCCTCTTCCCGCGGGATCGGGCGGACATGGCCGTCCTCGTCGGTGACCGCCTCCGGCAGCCGGCCGCTCTGGCCGACGAAATGCTCGGTCTCGTCGTCGATGGTCGAGATCACCGCGAAGGCGGTGTCGAAGACATCGGCGGCGCGCTTGGAGGCGGCGTCGAGTTCCTCGCGGTGGACGGGATCGAGAATGCCGCTTTCGTGCAGCGCGGTGACGCGCTCGGGCTCGTTCTCCGACGCGACCGCCTGCTGCGCGCCCAGCGCCTCCTCCGGAGCGACGAGGCGGTGGACGCGGCTGACCGCCTCCTGCACGGACGTGACCAGCGCATCGGCATAGAGGCGCGGCAGGGCTTCCTCCTCGAGCAGGTCCTGCGGCGCGTTCCAGGCGGCGACCACGATCTGAAGCTCCGGCCAGCGCAATCTGAGCCTCCTCGCGAGATGCCGCGCCTGCAGCGTCGGATTCTCGCTGAAATAGCTGAGGCAGACCATCTCGGCGCCCTCGAGGTCGAGATTGGCGACGTAGTGCGCGTCCACCGTCGCCGCCGGCAGCGCCTTGGCGGCGATGCCTTCGAGGCAGAGCGCATGAGCGACCATCTCCGCGCCGAGGGCATCGATGTCCCACTTGCCGCCGAGGCAGATCACGCGCGGATTCTCCGGCCCGACCTCCGCGGAATGGTCGAGGCGCAGATCCTCCAGCATGTCCTCCATGCCCGACGCCAGGCGCAGGCGGTGCTCGGCGGTTGCCCGGCGCAGATGCTGCGCACTGGCCTGGCGCAGCACTTGCAGCGCGGTCTCGTCGTAGAAAGCGGTAACGGAGCTGCCGGCGATCTCCTTGTCGGCGATGTCGATGGCCTCCTCGACATCGCCCGCGATCAGCCGCTGGTAGATGCGGGTGGGCAGATCGAGCACCGGCGTCGAGCCGAGCAATATGTCGAGGAACTGCAGTTCGGGAACATTGCGCCCGAGCACCAGCAGGCACACCGTGATCGGGGTGGACAGGATCAGGCCCATAGGTCCCCAGATCGCGGTCCAGAACATGGCCGCGGCGATCAGCGAGATCGCGGACAGGCCCGTGCTCGACCCGTAGAGCATGGGCTCGACCACATTGTTGCTGACGAGCTCCAGCACGACGATCAGGCTGATGGTCCACAGCACCATGCTCCAGCCGTCGTCGACGGCGAAGGCCAGCGCCAGCGGAAACACGGCCGAGATCATCGGCCCGATATAGGGCACGAAGCGCAGCACGGCGGCGACCGTGCCCCAGAGCAGCGCGCCGGGGACCCCGATCAGCCACAGGCCGAGCCCCATCGGCACGCCATAGCTGACATTCACCAGAAGCTGCATCAGGAGGTAGCGGCTGACCCGGCGCCCGGCCTCCTTCATGGAATCGGTCGAGCGGTGGACGTCGCGCCCGAGCAGCCGCAGGAAGCGGTCGCGCAGGTCGCTGCGGTCGAGCAGCATCAGGAAGACGAAGATCAGGACGATGCCGGCGGTCGCCAGCGGCTCGCCGGCACGCCCGAGCCAGAGCAGGGCCTGCTCGATCGGCGTGCCGCCTTGCCCCACCACCTCGACCTTTTGCGGCGGCGGCGCCGCCGCTTCCTCGGGCTCCTTCTCCGGCTCGGCCACCTCCTTGCGCACCCGCTCGACGGCCTTCAAGGCGCGGCCGAAAACGCCCGGCGCCTGAATTTCCTCGCGCAGATCGGTGATCTTCTTGACGATCGTGAACTGGTAGGCCGGGAATTCCGCTGCCAGCGAGCGGATCTGCGTCCCGAGCAGCATCCCGAACAGCGAGAGGAACGCCAGCACCACCGCCATGACCAGGCTGATGGAGACCACGCGGGGCAGCCCGCGCTTGGTCAGCCAGGTGACGGCCGGGTTCAGCGCGAAGCCGATCAGGAAGGCCACCGCCAGCGGGATGAGGATGCCCTGCCCGTAATAGAGACCAAGGATGATGACCGCCGCCGCGACCAGGCCCGCCGCGAAGCGCAGCGGATCGATCGGCGTGTCCGCGCCCTCGTTTCCTTCCCGGGGCTCCTCCATCCGGTGGAGCGATCGACCCGCCATTCCACGCCCTCCGCCCGGGCAATCCTGCCGCGGGTCCACCCGTATAATTCCCAAAGGGGCAGGTTCTTTCCCGGGTCAGGGAAATTGGGGGTGGGAAACAAAGAGAGCGCGGCCCGCGCCGGGCGCACGCTCTCTTGCATTTTGCAACAATCCCGGCAGCGTCCTCGATGCGCAGGAAGGCATTAGCCCAAAAGGCTGATACCTCAGTGCACGATCAGGTGAAGGGCCGGGCGACAGGCGGCTCTGTCAGGCCGCCGAAAGGCCCACCCGGTTGCGGCCGCCGGCCTTGGCCTGATACAGCCCCTCGTCCGCGCACCGGAGCAGGGCATCCAGCGTCCGCGCGCCACCGGAGCTGTGGGCGATGCCGGCGCTGAGCGTAATGGCGAAACCGCCGCCGGGTCCGGCGATGCGGCGGGCCTGCATGGCGCGGCGGATGTTCTCGGTCAGCTCCAGCGCCCCGTCCGCGCCGACGCCGGGCAGGATGATTGCGAACTCCTCGCCGCCGATGCGCGCGACGAGGTCCGTCGCACGCACATTGCGCAGCAGCGTCTCGGCGCAGGCGCGCAGCGCGTCGTCCCCGGCGGCGTGGCCGAAGCGGTCGTTGACACCCTTGAAATGGTCGATGTCGAACAGCGCCACGGCAAACCCGCCGCCTTCCGTGGCGAGGCATTCCCGCAGCCGCGTCTCGAAGGCGCGGCGGTTGCCCAGGCCCGTCAGGGGATCGCACAGCGCCGCCTGGCTCAGTTCGGCGGTGCGCCGTTCATAGGCGATGGACAGCGCGAAGGCGCCGCTCGCCACGGTGTGGAACAGTCCGACCAGGAGATGGCCCTGGAGCAGGGCGTCATGCGGCAGATAGCTGGTGAAACCGCCGGCCATTCCCTGCCCGACACGCACCGCGAAGGAGGCGGAGATCGCCGCATAGGCCAGGACGAGCCCGTAGCGCGAGGGCAGCCCGTCGCCACGGTCGCGCCAGAAATCCCAGGCGATGGCCGCCGTCTGCGCCGTCAGCACGACATTGACCGCCATGAAGACCTTTGCCGGGCCGAGGCCCGGCAAAAGAAACAGGGCAACGGCAAAGGCCGTCGGCCCGGCGATGGACAGGAGCGGCGCCCGCCGGCCGCCGAACTGCCGCGCGGCGCGCCAGCGCAGGCCAAAGCCCGCCACCAGCAGGCAGTTGGCAAGCGCCATGACCGCGCTGTCGCCCTGCAGCGGCGCGGCCATGAACAGAATGAGGGCCGTGGCCAAAACCAGATTGGCGAGCAGCCAGGATGTCCAGTAGATCGCGCTTCGCTGGCCGCGCCACGCCGAGAAGAAGGCAAGCGCAAACACCAGCAGAATAACCGCGTTCGCCTCGAACAGCGTGGATATGCTTGCGCTCATGTCCCCCTCGGTCTTTGCAGGACGTTCTTGGCGACGCCCGCAATCCAGCGCTCCTTCCCTTCTACTGGCCCTGTCTTTCGGCGGCGTTAAGGTGACGGAAGCAAAGGGGAAACCGCTCACGCGGCGAACAGGTGTACCCGGTTGCGGCCGTCCGCCTTGGCCCGGTAGAGCCCATCGTCGGCGCCCTTCAGCAGGGCATCCAGCGTCCGCGCGCCGCCCGAACTGTGGACCACACCCGCGCTGAGCGTGATGCCGAAGGCGCCGCAATTGTCGATGACCGGCTGCATCTCGACGGCGCTGCGGACACGCTCCGTCAGGTCCACCGCCTCTGCGGCGCTGATGCCCGGCAGGATGGCCGCGAATTCCTCGCCGCCGATGCGTGCGATGAAATCTCCCGGCCGGAAATGGCTGCACAGGATTTCCGCGCAGCGGCGCAGTGCCATATCGCCCGCGGCGTGGCCGTGGCGGTCGTTGACGGTCTTGAAGTGGTCGATGTCGAGCAGAGCCACGGCAAAACCGCCATGCCCTCCCGACAGATAGGTCTCCAGCCGCTGCTCGAAGGCGCGGCGGTTGCCGATGCCGGTCAGGGGATCGCGCAGCGCCGCCTCGCGCAGGGCTATGGCGCCGCGCTCATAGGCGATCGACAGGGCGAAGGCACCGCTCGCCACGGCATAGAACAGCGCCACGAGCAGGTGGATTTCGAGCATCGAATCCCGCGGCACGTAATCGGTGAAGCTGTCCGCGAAGGCGAGCCCTCGCCCCGCCCGCACCGCGAACGACGCCGCGACCGCGCCATAGGCAAGGACAAGGCCGTAGCGCGAGGGCAGGCCGTCGGCGCGGTCCCGCCAGAATTCATAGGCCGTCGCGGCGGCCTGGGTGGCCATCAGGACATTCGCCGCCGCATACACCTCCCCGTAATGCGAATTCGCGGAGAGGATGAAAAGCGCGGCAGCAAGGCCCGCCGGCGCGAAGACAAGGGCAGGCGGCGCCGGGCGGCGGCCGAACTGCCGCGCGGCCCGCCAGCGCAGGCCGAATCCGGCCACCACCAGCGTGCCCGCGAACAGCAGCGGCAGCCGGGGGAAGGCCGCGGGGGCCTCCATCGTGAACAGCAGCAGGGACGTGGCGAGGGTAATGTTCGCGGCGATCCAGGAGGTCCAGTAGACCTCGCTGCGCTGGCCAAGCCAGGCAAAGGAGAACGCCAGCGCCAGGACGAGCAGAACCAGCGCATTCGCCACGAAGAGCGTTGTTGTTGCCGTATCCATGACGCTCTTGGCGACCTACCCCAGCCCCGGAACCCTGCGATCAGGATGCCAGACACGCATTAACAGCCGTTTCCGATCTTCCGCCCGAGCGATCACTCTTCGCAAAAGCGTGTATTTTCCATTCCCCGCAATGCAGAAACCTCGCCCGGATTGAAGCGGCACGGCCGTTTCCCGAGTGCCGGCGTCGCGGCTATGCTGGGTTTTGGAATGCATGTGTTTCAGGATCCGGGTGCCGCACTGGCCGGCCGCATCAGCGCACGCACGGTGGACGAGGCTGAATGCGTCGTCTCGGTGCTGCTGGCCATTCTCTTCGCGCATCTGCTCGGCGCGTCGAACGTCTCCTGGGCGGCGTTTTCCGGCTATATGGTCATGCGCGGGCACGCCGCCGAAACGCTGCCGCGCGGCGGATTGCGCATCGTCGGCACGGTGACGGGCGGGCTGCTGGCGCTGGCCGCGGCGCCGCTGATCGTGCCGCACTGGCTGCCGGCGGCTTTGGCGCTGCTCGTGGTGGGGACCGGCAGCCTCTACGCCGCGCTCACCGCGCGCTACGCCTATGCCTGGCTGTTCTTCGGCCTGACCTTTGCCATGGTGGTGCTGGACAAGGCCGAGCACCCCGACACCGCCCTGACCGTCTTTGTCGAGACGCGCGTGCTGGAGACGGTGGCGGGAACGCTCGCCTGCGTTCTGGTCAGCCTCGTCTCTACCGCAACGCTGCGCCGCATCTGGCCGGGAAAGCGAACCCCGCCCGCACCCGTCACGCGCTGGCATCCGGCAGCCTTCCGCCATGCTCTCCAGGCCGGACTGGCGCTGGCCGTGCTCGTGGCGCTGGTCGCCTGGTTCGACATCCCCGCGCTGGCGCAGGGAGCGATCACCATCATGGCGGTCATGGTGGTGCCCCTGGAGGGCATCGGCCCAAGCGGGCTGGTGCCGGTCAGCCGCCGCATCGTCCAACGCTTCATCGGCTGCATTGCCGGAGCCCTGCTCGCCGCGGCGTTCCTGTTTTTCGCCCACGGCACCGCCTGGGTGCTCATCGCCGGCACGATTCTCGGCGTGGCGCTCGGCCGACACCTCGAGAACGGCCCGCCGTCGCGGCGCTATATCGGCACGCAGTTCACGCTGGCGATCCTGGTCACACTGGTACCGGACTCCTACGCCAATGCGGCCATCGCTCCCGCACTGGAGCGGCTCTCGGGGATCCTGGTTGGCATGGCGGTGCTGGAGCCGATCCTGCTCGCCTGGCATGTCATCAGCCCGCTACGGCTCGATCTGGCGCGGCGCAACGACCCGGAGGAGAGCGGCGGCCTGTGAACGGCGGTGAACGCCGCGTCTACATCCGCGAGAAGCGCAGATCGTTCCCCTTCACCATGGCGCCGCCGCCGACGCGGTTGCAGCCGCCGGAACCGGAGACGCGTCCGTCCGGGGTGATCTCGATCATAGTCCGGGCATTGTCGATGACGCCGCCGCCGCCGCGGATGTCCTCGGCCAGCCATTTGCCGGCCGGAAAGGAAGCCTCTCCGGCCAGCGCGCTTCCGCCCGACAGGATGAGGGGCGCCAGGGCAAGCAAGCCGATGAAGCGCCTGCGGGAAGCTGCGGGATGGCTGGCCATGACACATCTCCCTCGCGCGGCCGGGGAGCCGGCCGCCGGGTCGAGGAAAATTTGTCGGATGCAATGGCGGCAGGAAGACGGCGGGAAAGCGCGCCCGAACGCGCCCGGGCCGGGCCGGAACCGCTCAGCTGGCGACGAACAGCCAGATAAGCGCCGCCCAGAAGGCCACGCAGAAAAGGACAACACCCCAGCGCCAGGCAAGAATCCGCGGCTTCTGTTCCAGTGGCGCTTCCTCAAGCCCGAGAATGTACTGGATTTGGCGCGACACCATGCCCGCCCGCCCCCGCTTCATCAATGGAACGCGGCATTCTTCACCGCTTTTTCTTGCTTATTTGTCTCCGCTGGAGACGGCGACTGTCCAGTGCTTTCGCTCCAAAGAGGCCTCCGAAGCATCACATTTCTGCCGTCTGCCGTCGGGATGATGCCCTCCCGCGCGGCGATTCCTTGCGATCGGCCGCTCTGGGCGCCCGCAACGCCCCGTCCCTTCACGGGCTTCGCGCCCTGGGACCCGTCACCTGCCTGATGTCCGGAGGAGAGAATGATCGGTCGATCCGTCGCCACAGCCGGAGGCCCTGCGCTCAATCCGGACGAAATCCATCTGCGACGCCTCCTCGTTGCGCTTCTGGCGGCGCTGCGCCGGCAGATCAAGCTGATCGCCGTCCTCGTCGCGATCACGCTGGCGCTCGGCATCGCCTACATCATCATCACCCCGTCCGCCTATACGGCGCAGACCTCGGTGCTGATCGACCTGAAGCAGCCTAATCTCTACAACGGCAGCCAGGGCGTGCAGCTTGCCGTCAGCGATCCCGCGGCGGTCGACAGCCAGGTCGAGATCCTCGAATCCGAGAGCCTGGCGCTCAAGGTCATCCGCGAAATGCATCTCGTGGACCGCGCCGACGAGATCAGCAGTCCCTCGCTGCTCAAGCTGCCGCTGCGCTGGGCGTTCTCGCTGTTCAGCTCGGGCAGCGACAGCGCCTATGCCCGCGAGCGCGCCCTGCTGGCGCAGTTCATGCAGAACACCACGGTGAAGCGGCAGGGCACGACCTATGTGGTCACCATCGCCTTCGAGGCGCTGGACCCGCAGCTCGCCTCCGACATCGCCAACCACATCGCCACGACCTATCTCGCCGACCAGGTCGAGGCGCGCTACGACACCACGCGCAAGGCCAATTCCTGGCTCGAGGGCCGCGTCGAGGAGATGCGCGGGCGGGTGCTGGAGGCCGAGCGCGCGGTGGCCGACTACAAGTCCGCCAACGACCTCGTCCAGTCGGAGGGCGTCTTCCTGAGCGAGCGCGACCTCTCGCAGCTCAATTCCCAGCTTCTCATGGCCCGCGCCGACACCGCCGAGAAGAAGGCCAAGCTCGACCAGATCAACACCCTGATCAAGGACGGCAATCCCGACGCGCTGTCCCCCGACACGGTGACCAGCCCGATCCTCGCCGACCTGCGCAAGCAATACACCGATCTCGGCCTGCGCGAGGCCATGATCCAGCGCCGCTTCCCCGACGACAGCAAGAAGAGCGTGGACGTGACGCAGCGCGAGAAGGAAGACGTCAAGCGCCAGATGATCGACGAGCTGAAGCGCATCGGCGA
>Ga0164243_10001134_pt1 | contig 45983 bp, 51 predicted proteins | sample OricompcompostOP_FD_108781 | JGI IMG/M metagenome (GOLD analysis project Ga0164243, IMG submission 108781) | Organic Plus compost microbial communities from Emeryville, California, USA - Original compost - Organic plus compost (OP) | ecosystem: Engineered > Solid waste > Mixed feedstock >...
GCATTTCGAGCTGTTCTTCGAGCGGCATGGGCTCCACCGTCTTCTTCAGCTCCGCATGAGCGGCGGTGGCGAGCCCGGCCAGGAACAATCCGGCAAGGACGAGCGCTCTTTTCATGGTTCCCCCCTTCTTCTCTCGATCGGTTGAGGGATCATTCTAGGAGGAGTGAAAGCGAAATCAATCGCCGCGATCAGCGCGCCAGGGCATCGAGCGGCGGAACATAGTCCAGTGCCTGCTCCCCGGCCACGGCGGCATTGGTCATCATCCCGGCATGCACGTTCAGGCCATTGCGCAGATGTTGATCCGCCTCCAGCGCGGCGCGCACACCCTGCTCCGCCAGGGCCCTGACGAATGGCAGCGTGGCGTTGTTGAGGGCCAGCGTGGAGCTCCGGGCCACGACGCCGGGCATGTTGGCAACGCAATAATGCACCACGCCGTCCACCACATAGGTGGGGTCGTCATGAGTGGTCGGGCGCGAAGTTTCCATGCAGCCGCCCTGGTCGATGGAGACATCCACCACCGCCGAGCCGTTGGGCATGTGCGATATCATCTCCCTGGTCACGATCTTGGGGGCGCTGGCGCCGGGCAGCAGCACGGCCCCGATGACCAGGTCCGCCGAGACGACTTCCGCCGCGATCTGCTCCGTCGTGGCGTAGAGCAACTGCGCCCGCGAGCCGAATTCGCCCGCCAACTGGCGCAGCCGGTCGAGAGACTGGTCCAGGATGGTGACGCGGGCACCCATGCCGAGAGCCACGCGGGCGGCATGCGTGCCGACCACTCCGCCCCCCAGGATCACCACCTTGGCCGCCTGCGTTCCCGCCACGCCGGCCAGCAGCACGCCGCGCCCGCCGGATTCCATCTCCAGGCAGCGCGCCCCCGCCTGGATGGAGAGACAGCCCGCCACCTCGCTCATGGGGGTGAGGAGCGGCAGGCCGCCCTTGGGGCTGGTCACCGTCTCATAGGCGATGGCCGTCACGCCGGAGCTGAGGAGGCCGCGTGTCTGCTCGACATCGGGCGCCAGGTGGAGATAGGTGAAGAGGGTCTGTCCCTCGCCCAGCCAGGCGATCTCCTGCGGCTGCGGCTCCTTCACCTTGACGATGAGATCGGCATTGCGGAACGTGTCCTCGGCGCTGTCGGAAATCTCCGCGCCCACTGCCTTGTAATGCGCATCCTCGAAGCCGATGGCGGCCCCCGCCCCGCTCTCCACGCGGACCGTGTGGCCGAGGGCCGTCAGTTCCCGCACGCTGGCAGGGCTGAGCCCCACACGGTATTCGCGATTCTTGATCTCCTTTGGAACGCCGATCTGCATATACCGCCTTTCACATGGCCCAACGGCAGATATGGGGCGCGTGGCCGGCGGCTCCAAGACAGGAATCGGGCACGCCTTAGAACCCCAGCGGGTTTTCCTTCAGGAATTCCGCTTCCTCCTCCGTGGTGAAACGGCCCAGGGCCTCATTGCGGCTGGGGAAGCGGCCGAACCGCTCGATCACCGCCTTGTGGCGCAGCGCCCAATCCAGGATATCCGGGCCCAGGTCCTCGTAAAGCTGGACGGATTGGTGCTGGTCCTGCAGCATCTCGCTGTGCTGGAACGGCAGGTAGAAGAACTGCCGCTCCTTGGTGGTCAGCGGTTTGTCGAAACCATTGGCGACGCCCTCGCGGGCCAGCGCGATGGCCCGGCTGTCGGTGGCATAGGCCAGGGCGTGCCCCCGGAACATGTTGCGGGGAAACTGGTCGAGCGCGATGATCGCCGCCAGGAGGCCATGCCCGTCGCGCCGCCAGTCCTCGGGCACGCGCTGCTTCAGACCTTCATAGACGTCCGTGAACCGCTCGCGAATCTCGGCGTCGACCGTCGGATCCACCTTGAAATGCGCCTCTTCGGACAGGGTCTTGAACCAGTAATTGAGAATATCCTCGGCGGCCACGCCGCGTATCAACGTCACTCATTCGCTCCAATAGAGATTGATCGGGTGATGCATACTCCATGACAGTCATGACAAGAAAAGGGCAAGGCCGCAACAGCCCCTAAAAGAGGGGCGGACTCATCATAACCACGGGGAGCGGGGCCTCCGTCCCGGCATGAAGAAAGGCCGGCAAGGACCTGTCCTGCCAGCCTTATCCGGTTGAATTCAGCCGCCTCAGTGCCCCTGCGCTTCCTCATAGGCCCGCAGCTTCCGGCAGGCAACGAGCAGCAGCAGGATGGCCACCACGCCGGCCACGCCGCAGACGATGGAGAGCGCCAGCCCCAGATGGTCGTCCCCCAGCACATAGGTGGTGAGCCATGCAACGGCCGACGGACCGACGATCTGCGCGATGAGGTTGAGAAGCAGCAGATACATGGCGATCACCTGCCCGCGCATGCGGTTGGGCGTGATGTGCTGCAGGGCGGACGGCCCCAGCCCCACATGGAAGCCCAGGGCAAAGACGCCGGGGATGAGGAACAGGATGGTGAGATAGGGATTGCTCATCAAGGGCGCGACGATCAGCGGCACGGTAAGCGTCAGCGCGCTGTAGAGGGCGGTGCGCATGGGCGCCTCCTTCACGCCTCTAGAGAGCAGCCGGTCGGAAATGGCGCCCGCCGAGAACATGCCGCCGGCGCCGCAGAACAGCACGATCAGCCCGAAGGCCAGGCCCGCATCCTGGCGCTCCCAGCCGTGGATACGGATGAAATACTCGATATACCAGCCGAAGGCGGCATAGCTGATGAGGGCCAGGATCGAGATGCCGACGATGATGAAGAAATAGAGGCTCGCCCGCTCCTTCATATAAGCGATGGTCGCGCCAAAGCTGGCGGCATCATGCGTGGCATTGACGTTCCCGAGATCCTGGCGCTTGGGCTCCTTGATGGTCATGAGCAGGAGGAGCACCGGAATGGCCGGCAGGGCCACCAGGAAGAAGATGGCCTGCCACGGCTTCAGCACACCCACCACCGGCCACTCCATGGGGCCGAGGCTGACGATATAGGCGGCGATATAGCCGCCGAAGATCATGGCCAGGCCCGCGCCCACATAGGTCCCCATGGAATAGGCGCCCATGGGCCAGGCCCGCTTTTCCTTGGGAAAGCTGTCGGCCACCATGGAATAGGCGCAAGGGGACAGGGCCGCCTCGCCGACGCCGACGCCGATGCGCAGCAGGAACAGGATGCCATAGCTGCGCGCCAGGCCACAGCACGCCGTCATGACGCTCCAGATGGCGATGCCGATGGAGATGATGGTCTTGCGGTTGCTGCGGTCCGCCATCCAGCCGATGGGGACTCCCAGGAAGGAATAGAAGAAGGCGAATGCCAGGCCGGTCAGCAGGCTAAACTGGAAATCGGTGATCTGCAGGTCTTCGCGGATGGGCCCCACCATCAGCGCCAGAATCTGCCGGTCGATGAACGACAGCGTGTAGCAGCACAACAGGACGAAGACGACCCACCAGGCCTTGCCGGCCGAGGGGTAGGAGTCCACCTTGTGCCCGGCTGCGACATCCCCTGAAGCATTGGATTGCAGCCCGGCCGAAACCGCCTGTTGTTCGCTCATGACACCCCCGACATTCTCATTGGTCTTGTGACTTGGGGGCAGAGCTTAGCGCAGAAGGCACGCCACTGAAAGACTTAAGGGGGAGCGCCGGGAGCAGCGCATACGGGAGCCACACCCCCCTGCCTGCCGGTCCGGACAATTGTGTCGCGGGTCTGGAGAAAACGGGCTGCCTCAGGACGCCTGAAGCTGGATCAGGCGCTCGCGAATCTTGAACCAGACTTCACTGTTCAGCGTGTCGCCGGCATCCGCCAGTGCATTGGCCCTCTTCAACGCCTGAAAATCGGCGAGCGAACCGTAGCGGTTGACCAGATCTTCGGCAAACGCATCGATATCCTTGTCGGAAAGCATCAGTATCCCTTTACCAGTATGGCTGCGTATCCGGGTGCCGGACCGCGCGCTCCAGCCTGACTCAGCAGCAAGTGCCGCCTCCCGTGCCCAGGCCCTGGCCGTTCCTCCAAACCACGCCCGCTCTTGCGGCGGACGCATGACTTTATTATTTGCAACTCAAAGGTATAGACGTGACACCTTTGATCCGGATGCACCCGTGACATACGGGCAACAGGAGGATTTGACCATAGCCGCACCCACAATTCAAGGTTAACCGGACACGGCTGATGCCAGGCACGGGACCCTGCGCCGGACAGGCCCGATTTCATATGCATCATAGCGGTTTGACCGGAGCCGCTGCCGCCGGGTCAGAGTGCCGCACCCGTATCGGGGCGGCTTTTTCAACCGGCGTCGGGAGGGGAGAATGTGCGACTCGTCATCCTTTTCCGTAACGGAATTGTATGTAATCAGATGCATTTGATTTAAAATGATTATAATATTCCGCGCACATTAACGCGACGTCCAAAGTTGGCGCCCCGGATTCCGCAGTATTCAGGGGCAAGACCTCTATGAATGAGGGAGATGACGTCCTATCCGGGCCATCCGGCCCATGGCGCCGTTGCAGCCCCCTTCCCGTCAGGGATCGGATCAGGACGATGCGCCCAGCGACGTATCCTCGTCCTGAGGGGTGGCGGCTTCCGCCTCGCCCGCGGGCTCGGGCCGGGCGGTCTGCATGGGTTCCTTCACATAGTCCATGGCCCGGCGGCTCCGGCCCTGCACGTTGAGGGAAGACGGGTCCCTGCGGTCGCGCCGGAACATGTGCGGGTTCATCAGCGCCATCTGGGAGATGACGTAGGTCTCGGGATTCTCGCCGCCCCGGCGCAGCACGACATGCGTCAGCGCGTTGCCGGCCGGCTTGAAGATGCGCTCCACGGTCCAGACCTGGTTGCGCTGGCCGGGCTTGTAGAAGCATTCGCCGATATGCACGGCACCCACCTCCCCGGATGGGGAGCTCCGCCGGAACAAATGGCCCATATCGAGTAAAGATGGCATGTGATCCCTCTTGCGCATCGCCCGCCCCCACGGCAAAGGCACCGCGATTCAATGCCGAAAAATCTGACACGGACATGTGCCACGAAACCAATCATCGTGGCGAGGGGTTAAAATCCCCTTTAGGTCAGTATTATTTCACGGTTTCGCGCCTGAATCAGTGAAATTGTTCAGACAGGACCGGCGTTTCCCTTCTGGCTTAGGGAACAAATGCCTGACGCATCAGGTCCGGACGTGGCCGTCCTCGCTTCCGCCGTTCTTTTCCTCGTCGGGATTTTTGCGCCGGATGATGATGTCCCCATTGTCGAGAATCTCGGGCGCTTCGTACTGGGGGACGTCTTTCACCACGTTCTGAATGAGATTCATCAGGGTCTTCAGAGATTCCTTGAGGGATTCACCCGCCCGTTCCATCTGTTCCCGGACGCCGGCATCGTCCCCGGTGCCGGTGTCGATGTCGCTATCGGTCTTGGCGATGGCAGGCGTGGCGGCGCTCAGGGCGCCCACAAGGCAGACAAGTACGGCAACTTTCTTCATCTCTGTCTCCGGCTCTTGGACCCTCATCCAATCGTCGGTGCCCTTTATGCCGTGCCGCGCCTGAACGACAGATGACCGGCCTCAGGACCTCAGATGCACATAGTCTTCCACCGTGAAGGAATCCACCTCGACGGCCGCCCGGCGCGCGTCGTCCGCCTCTTCCACCATGCGCCGCTCGTCGGGCGAGATGAACCCGGCCCGCCGCGCCGCCTCGAGGAGCTGCGGCAGAGGCTGCGGCTGCAGTTCGCCCTCCTTCACGGCCTGCTTGATCTTCTCTTCAATGAGGCCGGACGCGGCGGACTTGATCACCGCATCCTCGATGGCGGCCAGCCCGTGCCCGCCCGGCGCCGGCCGATAGAGGTCCGGCGTCAGCCGTTCCCGGAGCGTATTGTTGCGCATCAGCGCGGTGACGATGGAGCGGATGACCGTATCCGACGGCGCCCGCCGCGGCAGACCGAACGGCTGCACCAGCCCGCACAGCACCGACGCCACGCCCTTGCTGGGGAAATTGGCGATGCTTTCGGCAAGCGCCGTCTCGATACGATAGAGGCAGTAGGACATGGCCCAGTCGAAGACCGGCTTGTCGGCCTCGGCATCGTCGCTTTCGGCATAGGCCTTCAGCGTGGCGGAAGCCAGATAGAGATGCGCCAGGGTGTCCGCCAGCCGGCCGGTGACCGCCTCGCGCAGCTTCAGGGCGCCGCCCAGCGTCAGCATGGCCGTGTCGGAGAGGAGCGCAAAGGCCGTGGCGTAGCGGTTCAGCCGCCTCGCATAGGCTTGTGCGCCCCGGGGGGCGCGCACCGGCCCCAGCCAGCCGCAGGATATGGACAGGAAGAAGCTGCGGACAACATGGCTGATATAGGAGCTCACATGGCCGAAGAGCCCCTTGTCAAAGCGCTTGATGTCGCCCTGCTCGGCCCCTTCGATTTCGTCCAGCACATAAGGGTGGCAGCGGATGGCGCCCTGCCCGTAGATGATCATGGAGCGGGTGAGGACATTGGAGCCTTCCACCGTGATGGCGATGGGCACGGCGGCATAAATGGGTGAGAGGATGTTGCGCGGGCCGCGCACGATCCCCCCTCCCCCCTGGATATCCATGGCCAGGTTCACCACGTCGCGCATGCCCTCGGTGAGATAGGCCTTGACGATGCCGCCGAGGACGGAGGGCTTCTCCCCCACATCCAGCGCGCCGCAGGTGAGATTGCGCGTTGCCGTCATCAGATATGTGCGGCCGGCGATCTCCGCCAGCGCCTCGCCGACGCCTTCAAAGCGGGCGATGGGCAGGCCGAACTGCCGGCGGATCAGCGTATAGCCGCCGATGGCGCCCGTGGAGAACTGCGCCGCGCCGATGGACATGGCGGGCAGCGAGATGGAGCGGCCGGCGGCCAGGCATTCCATCAGCATGCGCCAGCCCTGCCCGGCCCGCTCCGGCCCGCCGATGATGACATCGAGCGGCGCGAACATGTCCGTCGCCTCCACCGGGCCGTTCTGGAAGGGAATGCCCATGGGGTCGTGCCGCCGCCCGATATTGAGGCCCGGCGTGTCGCGGGGCAGAAGGGCGCAGGTGATGCCCAGGTCCTCCTCATCGCCCAGCAGGTGATCCGGGTCCATCATGCGGAAGGCGAGGCCCACCAGCGTTGCCACCGGGGCCAGCGTGATATAGCGCTTGCGGAAGGTGAGTCTCAGGCCCAGCACCTCCTGGCCGTTCACCATTTCCCTGCACACGATGCCCCGCGCCTCCATGCCGGCAGCATCCGAGCCGGCATTGGGCTCGGTGAGGGCGAAGCAGGGTATTTCCTCGCCCCTGGCCAGCCGGGGCAGGTATCTCTTGCGCTGTTCGTCCGTGCCGTAGCGCACCAGCAGTTCGGCGGGGCCGAGCGAGTTGGGCACCATCACGGTGACCGCCGCCGTGATGCTGCGGGTGGCAATGCGGGTGACGATCCTGGAATGGGCCAGGTGGGAGAAAGCCAGCCCCCCGTATTCCTTCGGCACGATCATGCCGAGGAACCGGTTCTTCTTGATGAACTCCCAGACCTCGGGCGGCAGGTCGCCCTCCTGGCGGACCGTCCAGTCGTCCAGCATGGCGCAGAGCTCTTCCACCGGCCCGTCGAGGAAACGCCGTTCCTCCTCGCTCAGCGGCGGCTCCTTGAAATGCAGGAGTTTCTTCCAGTCGGGATGGCCGGAAAAGAGATCGCGGTCCCACCAGACGGTGCCCGCCTCCAGCGCAATGCGCTCGGTATCGCCAAGGCGCGGCAGCATGCCCTTGACGACGGGCATGAGCCTTTTGCTCACCACCCTGCGGCGGATGGCCGGCAGCCCAAGGACGGCAGACAGGGCAAGGAAGATGACCAGGAGCGGATAGAACAGTATGGCGAGCTCGATGCCGTCCCAGGCCCAGGCGCCGAACAGGAGCAGGACGCCGAGAAACAGCCCCAGGAACGTGCGGTACTGAAAGCTCAGGACGAAAAAGACTATAAGTCCCAAGAGAAAGATGAATAGGGTCATATGGTCCGCCTCCCCACTGGCAATATCGTTTTATCCGACCTTACATGCAATCCACCGGCCACCGAAGGGGCATTGCCGGGCCTGTGTCAGTCTGCCGCTGGCCGCGGACATTGCGTGTCGAGAGAGAAATTCCCCGTCCACATGCCCTGGCGGGCGTTGCGCGCCGCCTCTTCCAGCCCGACATAGCGGTTGGTCTGCCCGCAGGACGTGGCCCAGCCGCGCGACACCAGGAGTTCCGCAATATCCTGCCCCTCGGCGTAACAGGTGCCGATTCCGCTGTTCACCACGCAGGATATGGGACGGTCCGAGACCAGGCTGGCGAGAGCGGCCTCGGCATGCTCATGGCAATTGAAGGGCACCTGCGTCTGCCCCCGCCATTCGGCGCATTTCGTCTCCGCCCCCGGCATGCGGACGTCGTCCAGGCGGATGGTGCGGCCTTCAAGCGAGAGCTCGGCGGGACCGGAAACCGTGGCGTTTCCGGTCACCACTTCGGCCATGGCGGGCCGGGCGATGATCGCCAGCCAGGCCAGGCATGTGAACAGACCTGCGGACTTGAGCATGGATGCTTTCTCCTCCCCGCGCCTTGCTTGCGCTCCTCACCAACATAGCCTAATAGCTCAGGCATGTGATGTTTCATGATTTGACAGACCCTACCGGTCTGACAAGGCAAGACTGTGACCGATCAGCGTAAAGCCGTCATCCTGCTCTCCGGCGGACTGGATTCCGCCACCGTGCTGGCCATTGCCCGCGACGAGGGCTACGACTGTCACGCCCTCAGCTTCTCCTACGGCCAGCGCCATGCGGTGGAGCTGCAGAACGCCGCCCGCGTGGCGCAGGCCATGGACGTAGCGGACCACCGCGTGGCCCATATCGACCTGCGCCTTTTCGGCGGCTCGGCCCTCACCGACGATATCGCCGTGCCCAAGGGCAACAGCATCGAGGACATGGGCAAGGAGATTCCGGTCACTTATGTGCCCGCGCGCAACACCATCTTCCTCTCCTATGCCCTGGCCTTTGCCGAGGTGATCGGCTCCACCGATATCTTCATCGGCGTCAACGCGCTGGATTACAGCGGTTATCCCGACTGCCGGCCGGACTATATCAAGGCATTCGAGCATATGGGCAAGCTGGCCACCCGCATCGGCACCACCGGCAACGAGCTCAGGATTCACTCCCCCCTCATCTTCATGACCAAGGCGGAGATCGTCCAGCGGGGCACCCGGCTCGGTGTGGATTACGGCCTGACGCTCAGCTGCTACGATCCGGACGAAGAGGGCCGCGCCTGCGGGCAGTGCGACGCCTGCCTGCTGCGCCTCAAGGGATTTGAGGACGCGGGGCTGAAAGACCCCGCCCCCTACCGTCACCCATGACATACGCCGTCAAGGAACTGTTCTACACATTGCAGGGCGAAGGGGCCAATGCGGGCCGCCCGGCCGTCTTCTGCCGCTTCGCCGGCTGCAACCTCTGGTCCGGCCGCGAGGCGGACCGGGCCACGGCCCGGTGTGATTTCTGCGATACGGATTTCGTCGGCACCGACGGGCCCGGCGGCGGCAAATTCGGGACGGCGGCGGAACTGGCGGAGCGGGCATCCGCCCTCTGGCCCCAGGACGAAGAGCATCGTTTCATCGTCTTCACCGGCGGCGAGCCCATGCTGCAGCTCGACGAAGCGCTCACCGCCGCCATGCACGCCGGGGGCTTTACCATAGCGGTGGAAAGCAACGGCACCCTGGAGCCCACGCCCGGCATCGACTGGCTGTGCATCAGCCCCAAGGCCGACACGGAGCTCAAGGCCCTGAAGGGCGACGAGCTGAAGCTCGTCTATCCGCAGCCCAAGGCCATGCCGGAGCGGTTCGAGAACCTGAACTTCCGCCATTTCTTCCTGCAGCCCATGGACGGGCCGGACGTGGACGCGAATACACGCGCCGCCATCGACTATTGCAAGGCCCATCCGAAATGGCGGCTGAGCCTGCAAACTCACAAAATGCTGGGCATTCCCTGAAAGCGGTGATAGAGAGCCGCCCATGCAGATATTCAAGGAATTCACATTCGAGGCGGCGCACTGCCTGCCCAACACGCCTCAGGGCCACAAATGCCGCCGGCTGCACGGCCACTCCTTCCGCGTGCGCCTTTATGTGGAAGGCCCGGTGGACCGGCACACCGGCTGGGTGATGGATTTCGCCGACGTCAAGACCGCCTTCCATCCCATTTGGAAGCAGCTCGATCATCATTACCTCAACGAGATCGAGGGCCTTGAGAACCCGACCAGCGAGCACATCGCCAGATGGATCTGGACGAAACTCAAACCCACCCTGCCGGAGTTGGCGGCGGTGGAACTGCACGAAACCTGCACCGCCGGGGCGGTTTACCGGGGGAATTGATCCTTTTCGTCATGCCCGCTCGGAGGCGGGGGTGACGATCGGGGTTATGGAGATATTCACTCCTCCAGCCGCACCTTGCGGAGCTTCTTCACCGCTCCGCGCTGGGTCTTCGCCTTCACCCGTTTCTCCTTCGAGGCCCGGCTGGGCTGGGTGGGGCGGCGCCTGGCCGGGCGGTGGGCGGCGTCCTTGAGCAAGTCCACCAGGCGCTTCAGCGCCTCCTCCCGGTTCTGCTCCTGGCTCCGGTGATTATGGGCGTCGATGACGATGACGCCATCCTTGGTAAGCCGTTTTCCAGCAATGGCCTGGGCACGGATACTCATCCAGTTTGGGAGCGACGGCGAGTGCCTGACGTCAAAGCGGAGCTGCACGGCGGTCGCCACCTTGTTGACGTTCTGCCCGCCCGGTCCCGGCGCCCTGGTGAAATGCTCCTCCAACTCGGACGGGTCTATGCTGATGGTGCTTGTGATGGCGATGCGGTCCATCTTTGCCGTCTTGGCGGTCAGCCGCGGCCGCGATAGTTGGGCACGCCGGGTTCGGGAATCCAGATGCCCCTGGGCGGCTCGCCGGTATGGTGGAAGACGTCGATGGGAATACCGCCCCGGGGATACCAATAGCCGGCAATGCGCAGCCATTTGGGCGCCATGGCTTCCTTCAGCCGTCTGGCGATCATCAGCGTGCAGTCTTCGTGGAACGCGCCATGATTGCGGAAGGAGGCCAGGAAGAGCTTCAGCGACTTGCTCTCCACGATGCTCTCGTCCGGGATATAGTCGATGACGAAATGGGCGAAATCCGGCTGGCCGGTCACCGGACAGAGGCTGGTGAACTCGGGGACGGTGAAGCGCACCACATAATCCTCGCCCTTGGCCGGATTGGGCACCACGTCAAGCGCCGCCTCGTCGGGCGATGCGGGAAGGCCCTGGCTGTGGCCCAATGCCTGCAGATTGTGGTATTCGCTGCCGCTCACGTCTCTCTTCCGTCATCTCGATAGTGTCCCCTATCTCATAGGGCCCCCGACGCCTCAACGCAACGGCCAAGCGCCCTTTTGGTTGCACGGCTGGCGGGCAGTCAGTAGTGTCTCTGCGAGGCAGAAGAAGCGGGACAAGATGCAGATACGCGACGGATTTATCGAATCGATCGGCAATACGCCGCTCATCAAGCTCAAGCGCGTCTCCGAGGAAACGGGCTGTACGATCCTCGGCAAGGCGGAGTTCCTCAATCCCGGCGGCTCCGTGAAGGACCGGGCGGCGCTCTATCTCATCCAGGACGCCGAGGAACGCGGCCTCCTGGAGCCGGGCGGCGTGGTGGTGGAAGGCACCGCCGGCAACACCGGCATCGGCCTGGCGCTGGTCGGCAATGCCAAGGGCTACAAGACGGTGATCGTCATCGCCGAAACCCAGGCGCAGGAAAAGAAGGACATGCTGCGCCTGTGCGGCGCCGAGCTGGTGGAAGCACCGGCCGTCCCGTTCAAGGACCCGCGCAATTATGTGCATGTCTCCGCCCGCCTGGCGGAGGATCTGGCCAAATCAGAGCCGCATGGCGCCGTCTGGGCCAATCAGTTCGACAATGTGGCCAACAGGCGCGCCCATTACGAAACGACGGGCCCCGAAATCTGGGAGCAGACCGACGGCAAGGTGGACGCCTTCACCTGCGCCATCGGCACGGGCGGCAGCCTGGCCGGCATCTCCATGTTCCTGAAGGAGAAGAACAAGGACATCATCACCGCCGTTTCCGACCCCGGCGGCGCGGCCATGTACGATTATTACGTCCATGGCGAGCTGAAGGCCGAGGGTACGTCCATCACCGAGGGCATCGGCCAGAGCCGCATCACCGCCAACCTGGAAGGTGCCCCCATCGACACGGGCTTCAAGATCGAGGACGGGGAAGCGCTGGAGATCGTCTTCGACCTCCTCAAGCATGAGGGCCTGTGTCTCGGCGGTTCCTCGGGCATCAATGTGGCGGGCGCGCGGCGGCTGGCCAGAGAGATGGGGCCCGGCCATACCATCGTCACACTGTTGTGTGATTCCGGAACGCGTTATCAGAGCAAGATGTTCAATCCGGCGTTCCTTAAGGAGAAGGGCCTGCCCGTGCCGGATTGGCTGGAATAGGAGGGTGGCATGACCTCTGAAGGCGCGTTCCCCATCCTGGTTTCCACCGGCTGGCTTTATGAGAATCTGGACGCGCCGGATGTGAAGGTGCTCGATGCCTCGAGCTACCTGCCGACCGAGAACCGCGACTGCAAGGCGGAATTCGAGCGCGAGCACATTTCCGGCGCCGTCTTCTTCGACCTGGAGAACATCGTCGACTCCGTCTCGCCCCTGCCCCACACCGTGCCAAATGCCGTGGATTTCTCAAACGCCGTAAGCGCACTCGGCATCTCCAACGCGGACCGCGTGGTGATCTACGACACGTCTCCTTTCTTCAGCGCCCCGCGCGCCTGGTGGATGTTCCGGCATTTCGGACATGAGAAGGTGGCCGTGCTGGACGGTGGCCTGCCCCAGTGGAAACGCGATGGATACCAAACGGAGCACGGCCCCGTATACCCGGAGGGCGACACCTACATAGCCCGTGAAAACAAAGATATATTGGCCGATATTGACATGGTGCGCGAAGCTGTGGCCACGGGCGGCAGCCAGTTGGCGGACGCGAGGGGGCGCGGCCGCTTCACGGGGGAGGAGACGGAATTCCGCCCCGGCCTGCGCTCCGGCCATATGCCCGGGGCCCGGAATATCCCATATGGCACGCTGATCGGCGCTGACGGCCTCTTCCTCCCGCCGGACGAGATCAGGAAGCGCTTCGAGGACGCGGGGATCGACATCGACCGGCCGGTCATCACCACCTGCGGGTCCGGCGTCACCGCCGCCGTGCTGAGTTTCGGCCTGGCCCTCCTCGGCAGGGAGAGCCGGCTTTATGACGGCTCCTGGACGGAATGGGGCGGCCGCACGGACACGCCGGTTGCGACGGGGCCTGAGAAGCCCGTGACGAAGAAGAGCCAGTCCACCAGGATCGTCACCGCCGGGCAGGACAAGAAACGCAACCAGGGCATCGTCAACACCCCTGTCTTCCATGCCTCCACGGTGCTGTTCCCCACCATGGAAGACCTGCGGCACGCAGTGAAAAACCGCGATTCCGTGCTCTATTACGGCCGCCGGGGCACGCCGACCACCTTCACCCTGTGCGAGGCGCTGGCCGAGGTGGAGGGCGGGGCCGGCACCGTGCTCTATCCCTCTGGCATGGCGGCCATCTCGGGGGCCCTTCTGGCCTTCCTGAAAGCCGGCGATCACCTGCTGATGGTGGACAGCGTCTATGAACCCACGCGCAGCTTCTGCGACAGGATGCTGAAAGGCTGGGGCATCGAGACCACCTACTACGATCCGCGCATCGGCGCCGGCATCTCCGGCCTGATGCGGGACAATACGAAGGTGGTGTTCACCGAGGCGCCGGGCTCGCTCACTTTCGACATGCAGGACATCCCGGCCATCGCCGAAGCAGCCCACGCCGGGGGCGCCATCGTGATGATGGACAATACCTGGGCCAGCCCCCTCTTCTTCAAGCCCTTCCGGCACGGTGTGGACATCTCCATCCAGGCGCTCACCAAATATGTGGTCGGCCATTCCGACGCCATGCTGGGCAGCGCCACGGCGACGCAAGAGTGCCTGCCCCAGCTCCGCGAAGGGCGCAACCTGCTGGGAGACGCCGTGGGGCCGGACGACGTCTACCTCGCCACCCGCGGCCTGCGGACCCTGGAGGTCCGCCTCAGGCAGCATGAGGCCAATGCGCTCAGGATCGCGCGGTGGTTCGAGGGCCGGCCCGAGGTGGCCCGCGTGCTGCACCCGGCGCTGGAAAGCCATCCCGACCATGCCGTATGGAAGCGGGATTTCCTTGGCTCTTCCGGTCTCTTCTCGATCGTTCTTCAAGAAGGCTCTCAACAAGCGATTGACGCCATGGTGGACGGCTATCGCTATTTCGGCCTCGGCTTTTCCTGGGGCGGCTTCGAGAGCCTGGCGCTGCCGGCCAATCCCGCCTCCTGCCGTACTGCCGTCAAATGGCAGGCCGAGGGCCCGCTGATCCGCTACCATATCGGCCTGGAAGACCCGCACGACCTGATCGCCGATCTGGAAGAAGGCTTCGAACGGCTTCGCCAGGCAGGGGCATAAAAAAATAGAGCCGGGAGGGTCGCTCCCGGCTCAGGTCTGACAGTGGTCTGAATGGCGGCGCGGACTAGAAGCCCGCGGTCACTCCGGTCATGAGCTGTGTCTGGTCGACACGGCCCGTATCGGAATAATAGACGGCAGCCCGCCAGTTGAGGTTTTTGTAAACCTTGGCCTCGAAGCCGGCGCCGATGCGGTAGCCGTTCTCGTTGTCGCCCGCCGAGCGGATATTGAGCATGTTGCCCGCGATCTCGTTCACGGTGCAGCAGGCGACGACCTTCTGGTTCAGATAGCCCAGAGAGATGAATCCCAGGAACTGCTGCTCCGCGCCGAAGGTCTTGCCGAAAATCCCGTCGAAACCGAGGGAGCGGCCGAGGCTCGTGGCGCCGGTAAAGGTCTCGCCCCCGCCGATATCCACCGCGACATCGTCCTTGGCGCTGCTGCCGCTGATGTGAACTTCCACGCCGGCCAGAAGGCCGTTCTGCATGGAGCGGCGATAGCCGGCCAGGCCTTCATAGGCGACGCCGGTATCTTCGATGTTCTGGCCTTCGACGTGGTGATAATCGAAATTGTTGATGCCCACCGTTGCGCCCACATAGGCGCCGTCAAAGGGCGACTCTCCCATCTGCGCCAGGGCGGGCGACGCCAGCCCCGCAAGCGCCATGGCCGCCGCTCCGGCGAACATCGACTTATGTATCACATTCAACATGTTTCCTCCGTGATCTTTGGTTTATCCCCCCAAAGCCCGCGGCGGATCATGGCCCGGCGAAACTGAACCGGAGCTGAATCAAAAGAAGATAAGCCGTTATAAGATATGGAATAAGTGAAACGGTTTTCGCTCGAAAGTCCTATGCCCGCTGCGGCAAGGCCAGGGAGATGAGGAAGAGCCCGGCCGCCGAGACGACGATCATGGGGCCTGTGGGCACATCCACCAGCAGGGAGGCCCCGATACCTACCAGTACCGAGAGCACGCCCACGGCCACCGCCCCGAAGGCCATGCCCTCCGGAGTGCGCGCCATGCGCCGGGCAGCGGCGGCGGGGATGATGAGGAGCGAGGTGATGAGCACCACGCCGACGATCTTCATGGCCATGGCGATGACGAAGGCAATCATCAGCATGAAGACGAGCTTCACGCGGGCCACCGGCACGCCTTCCACCCGTGCCAAATCCTCATGCACGGTGATGGCGAGCAACGGCCGCCATATCCAGGCGAGAAGGCCCAGCATCACAAGGCCGCCGCCCACGATCCAGTAGAGGTCCTGCGTGCCGACGGCCAGTATGTCGCCGAAGAGATAGCTGAGAAGGTCCACCTGCATGGTCTGCAGCAGGGCCAGGACGACAAGGCCAAGGGAGAGCGTGCTGTGCGCCATGATGCCCAGAAGCGTATCCTGCGCCAGGCGCCGCTGCGCCCCCAGCGCCGTGAGGAAGAGGGCGAATGCCAGGCAGACGCCCAGAATCCCGAAATTGACGCTGATCCCGGTGGCGAAGCCGAGCGCCACGCCCAGGAGCGCCGCGTGGGAGAGCGCATCGCCGAAATAGGCCATGCGCCGCCAGACGATGAAGGAGCCGAGGGGTGCTGCGACAACGGCAACGCCGATGCCGGCCAGAACGGCGCGCAGGAGGAAGGGTTCCATCACCGGCCTTCCCCTTCAGACCCGTGGTCATGCCCGTGCTCGTGATCATGGGCGTGCGTGTGATCGTGGCTGAGGTCGTGGGCATAGACCGCCAGTTGGCGCGCGGCCTCCGCCCCGAAAATGCGCAGGAACTCCGGATCGCGGCTGACCGATGCGGGGGCGCCCTGGCAGCAGATATGATGATCGAGGCACACCACCTGGTCGGTGGCCGCCATCACCAGGTGCAGGTCGTGAGAGACCAGCAGAATGCCGCAGCCCCGCTCGTCGCGGATACGGCCGAGAAGCCGGTACAGGTCCGCCTGCCCCACCACGTCCACGCCCTGCATCGGCTCGTCGAGGACCAGAAGGTCCACGTCACGCAGCAGCGCCCGGGCCAGCAGCACGCGCCGCAATTCGCCGCCGGAGATGGCCTGCACCTGCGAATGATAAAGCCGCTCTACGCCCATCATGTCCAGCATCTCCATCACCCGCTGGCGCCCGGCCTTCACCGCCAGGGTGAGGAAGCGGCCCACGGTCAGCGGCAGGATGGCGTCCACCGTCAGGTTCTGCGGCACATAGCCGATATTGATGCCCGGCGCGCGGACGATCTTGCCGGATTGCGGTTCGAGAAGCCCCAGCGCCAGCTTGATGAGGGTGGTCTTGCCGGCCCCGTTCGGGCCGATGAGGGTCAGGATTTCGGCTCTCCGGAGATCGAGGCTCACCGAGGACAGCACCTGCCGCCCCGCGAAGCCGATCCCGACATCGCGCAGGGAAATCAGGGAAGTATCTGTCTGGGCGCCTGTTAAGGGCATGAATGTCTGATCCGGGTCTGCAGTTCGCGTCGAGCGAGGGAGAGTATCAGGGCGCGGCCCATATGCCACCCCGGAATTTTCGGCATCCCGCAGTTGTATTTCTGAATGCCCTCTTCAGCCCTTGTTAAGGCGCGAGCGCTACCCTTTGGAGGGTGGTTCGAGTATGGAGATCACCATGCGCATCGTCGAAGAAACCAAGGCTGGTTATGAGATTGAATGCGGCTGCCATGCACATTTCTATGTCAGCAAGGGCGCCGGTGTCGTGTCCTGCCCCCATTGCGGCAACGTCCGCGACCCGCGCCGCCTGAAATACAAATGGGCCCGCGGCAACGATCCCTTTTCCGTCAATCCGTGCCAGGCGCTGTGAACGGGTTTGCCAGGGCAGCTTGAGGACGAAAAAACACGTCGCCGGACAAGCCGCCCGGCGGCACGCCATCGGCAAAGGCCGAGGCTTTCGCGGTCAGATGACCGCCAGGCTACCCGCGAAGGTGCGCCCGTCGCGTCCGGTCTCCAGTTCGAAAGAGACCTTCTGCCCTTCTTCCAGACTTTGTAATCCTGCCTTCTTCACCGCCGAGATATGGACGAAAATATCCTTTTCGCCCCCATCGGGCTGTATAAAGCCGAACCCCTTCGTTGTGTTGAACCACTTCACAGTACCAGTCGCCACCGAAGTCTCCATCCGTCACGTGTCGCCAATCGCACAAACCGAGTGCGGTCCGATGCAGCAGCATCCCAGTACCGACAGTCTGCCGCCCACCACAGGACAGGATAAACAGGACCGCTCATACCGGCAATCCTCCACGAAGGGCCCCGATGCCTGGAGATGCTTTTCCTTGCAAACGTTGCATGAAAACCACGCGGTGCTGTAACACGATGGAAATAAAAGCCGTTGGCTACCAGCGACAAAGGCTATAGGCTCGAAAAGCCGCCGGAGCGGGCGGCAGGACTGCGAAACGGGGCAATTCCGAGGGGGAAAGCTTGAGAGTCGGAAACGGACGCTGCACAGTATTTTTGGCCACTCTGCTCGCCATGATCTGCGGGCCAGCCGGCGCCGCCACTGCTCAAACCATCGATCAACGCATCAACACGGCCATCGCGCCCGTCACCGACGCCGTGACGAGCCTGGTCTTCTATTCCATCGATATCGGCGGCGCCAGCCTGCCCATCGTCGTGGTCTGGCTCATCATCGGCGCCGTCACCATGACCATCTGGATGCGGTTCATCAATATCCGGGGCTTCCGGCAGGCGCTCCGCATCGTGCGGGGCGACTATTTCGATCCCGCCCACGAGGGCGAGGTGACCCATTTCCAGGCGCTCACCGCGGCCCTTTCGGGCACCGTGGGCCTCGGCAACATCGCCGGCGTGGCGGTTGCCATCTCCATCGGCGGGCCCGGCGCCACCTTCTGGATGATCTGCGCCGGCCTGCTGGGCATGTCCTCCAAGTTCGTGGAATGCACGCTCGGCGTGAAGTTCCGGCGCATCAACGCCGACGGCACGGTCTCCGGCGGTCCCATGTACTATCTTTCCCGGGGCCTCGCCGAGCGCGGGCTCGGCGGGCTCGGCAAGGTCCTGGCGATGTTCTATGCCGTCATGTGCATCGGCGGCGCCTTCGGTGCCGGCAACATGTTCCAGGCCAACCAGTCCTTCCAGCAGTTCTCGGCCGTCACCGGCTTCACTTCCGGATGGGTTTACGGCGTCATCATAGCCGGCCTGGTGGCTCTGGTGATCATCGGCGGCATCAAGAGCATCGCCCGCGTCACGGACAAGCTGGTGCCGCTCATGTGCCTGATCTACATCACGGCGGCCATCGCCATCATCGCCGCCCATGCGCACGAGCTTCCCCATGCCATCACGCTGATCTTCCAGCAGGCGTTCTCGCCCACCGCCGTGGGGGGCGGCTTCATCGGCGTGCTGATCACCGGTTTCCAGCGGGCCGCCTTCTCCAACGAGGCCGGCATCGGCTCGGCGCCCATCGCCCATTCGGCCGTCGCCACCTCCGAACCGGTGACGGAAGGCTTCGTCTCGCTCCTCGAGCCGTTCATCGATACGGTGATCATCTGCACCATGACAGCGCTGGTGATCGTCATCACCGACCAGTACAAGGTGCAGGGCGTGGAAGGCGTCACCCTGACGTCGGACGCCTTCGGCAGCGTGATCGGATGGTTCCCTTACGTGCTCTCCCTGGCGGTCATCCTCTTCGCCTTCTCCACGATGATCACCTGGTCCTACTACGGACTGCAGGTCTCGAAATTCCTCTTTGGCGACACGCGGACGACGGATCTCGTCTACAAGGCCGTCTTCTGCACCTTCACCGTGATCGGCTCCTCCATGCAGCTCGACAACGTGGTGGGCGTGTCGGACGCCATGATCTTCATGATGGCCCTGCCCAACATTCTGGGGCTCTATCTCCTGGCCCCGGTGGTGAAGGCGGACCTCGATTCCTACCTGGCCCGCCTGCGCAGCGGCGAAATCCAGAAACTGGACGGAGCGCGGGAATCCGCTTGATTTGCGGGCCGATCCACCCCAATTAACGTCGACGACATATTTTTGCCCCATGAGAAGGCGAGATTGGGAGTGATCGGAATTTTCCGCCTTCATACAATATATTGGAGACAGAAGTTGTATATGACCCGGAAAGTATCCCCCCTGCCTCTCTATCGCTGGATGCTGAGCGTCCTGGCCCTCGCCCTGGCGCTTTGCACCGCGCCGCAGATGCTGCGCGCACAGGAAGCGGGGCCGGATACGGAGGCCGCCAAGAGCTTCATCAGCGAATTGGCGGACAGGACCATCAATGTCCTCTCCGCCAATACCTCGGAATCGGAAAGACAGACGCAGTTCTCCACCCTTCTGGAAGAAGGCGTGAACACGGATTATGTGAGCCGCTTCGTGCTGGGCCGCAACTGGAACACGGCCACGCCCGAGCAGCGGGATGAATTCCGCAGCCTGTTCAAGGAATTCCTGCTGGCCAGCCTGACCGAGCGCCTGTCGGGCGAATACAACAACCAGTCCTTCAAGGTGAAGAATGCCGTGCCGGCCGGCAGCAAGGATGTGCTGGTGCGCAGCGAAATCCAGCGTACGAGCGGGCCGCCGCTGCAGGTGGAATGGCGTGTGCGGCAATTCGACGGCAACTGGCAGATCATCGATATCGCCGCCGAGGGCCTGAGTCTGGCCATCACCCAGCGCGAGGAATACGGCTCGGTGGTCCAGCGCAAGGGCATGGACGGCCTTATCTCCGCCCTTTCCGAGCAGGTGGCCAGCATCAAGGCCGGCAATACGGAGGCGCCGCTGCCGGGGGCCGAGTCCAGCGGCTCGTAGTCCGGACGGCCCTTCTTAGCCGTTGACCTCGGCGGTCCCGGCGACTATCCCTTGGGCCAGTTATCAGGTGCAACAAAAGAGCATTCAAGCCATGGAGAAGTCGCTACTGCATCTCGTCTTCGGCGGCCGTGTGAAGGATACGCGGGGCGTGGAATTCGAGGATCCGTCGGCCCTGGACATCGTCGGCATTTACCCCAATTACAAGCAGGCCTACGACGCCTGGCGCGGTGTCAGCCAGCGCCATGTGGACGATGCCCGCATGAAATATGTGGTGGTGCACCTGCACCGCCTCCTGGAGCCCGAGACCGACACCACCAAATCGTCGTAAGACCGGGCTGGAGCCTGCTCCAGACGCAACAAAGGCGGCATCTGCCGCCTTTTTCGTGCCTTCAGCCTGTGGGGCCGATCAGTGACGCGTGGTGAAATAGCGGTTGATTTCCTCGTCCAGGCTGGCGGCATCCAGCCCATAGGGCGCGAGGCCCCGGCCGATCAGCTTCTCCGCCGCCTGGCGGGAGCCGGGATTGCCCACGGCCAGCAAGCGGGCCGCCACGCGGCGCAGGCCCATCTGGTCGAAGTTGGGGGGTAGGTCTCTGTTCATCTCTTTTACTTTCCTAAACCATTCTATCAAGGAGCATTCCTAACAGTCCTCTGTGAAATATTTGTGGCATGGGGCGACAAAAACAATGGGGTGCCATGCAATTAACCGGCTCTTAAAGACCGTTTCCTAGCCTTGGCGCAGGTCAATCCTGGAGAGACGCTCATGCGCAAGGCTCTGGCACTTCTGGCTGTTCTCATCTCGGGACAGTCGGCACACGCCGCCACCACGTTCGGCGACGCCCTGGCGGCCTATTTCCTGCAGAATTACGACCGGGCATTCAGCGAATGGCAGGAGCTGGCGGCCCAGGGCGACACGCCCTCCAAATTCTATCTCGGCCTGCTTTATGAAACCGGCCACGGCACGCAGCAGGATGTCGCCAAGGCCATCGACTGGTACCGGCAGGCGGCCGCCGCCGGCCATGCCGAAGCGGCCTACCGCCTGGCCCGCCTCGCCCGCCAGACGGACAGCCTGCCGGCGACGCCCGAGACGGTCCTCGCCTGGATCAAGCAGGCGGCGGAAGGCGGAATCGCCGACGCCCAGTATGAACTCGGCGCCTTCCTGGCCGAAGGCAAGCTGGTGGCGCGCGACCTGCCGCAGGCGCGCGACTGGTTCGCCGCCGCCGCGGACTCGTTCAGCGATCCGGCCAAACAGCGGCAGGCCGACCAAATGCGCCAGATGGTGGAAGCCCGCCTGGACCATTGATATCCGCTGATATTCTCGGCGCGGCGACGAGCCTGTTGCTCCCGGCCGTGATCTTTGGCAGGGTCGCCCGAGCACCCCAATCAGAGGATCACGGCCCTGCCCTCGCGCCGCAAGACAGCTCCACTCACCCTGGAACGCCGGCACGGCGGCATTGTCGTCGGGCTGGACGAGGTGGGACGCTCGCCCTTCGCCGGGCCGGTCATGGCCGCGGCGGTGAGCTTCCCCTCTTGGAGCCGGACTCCGAAATCCCTCGCCGGGCTGACCGATTCCAAGATGCTCAGCCGGGCTGAACGGGAAGCCTATTGCGTCCACATCCGCCGCCTCGGCCAGGTGGGCCTGGGCGCCGCCAGCACGGCGGAAATCGCCCGCATCAACATTCATAATGCCAGCCTTCTGGCCATGCAGCGCGCCTACCGGCGGCTCGGCGTCAGCGCCAATCTCGCCCTGGTGGACGGCAAGTTCGCGCCCGCCCTGCCCTGCCCGACCGAAACCATCGTCCGGGGCGATTCCCGGAGCCTGAGCATCGCGGCGGCCTCGGTCATCGCAAAGGTGGCGCGCGACCGGATGATGGAACGCCTGGCCCGGCGCTATCCCGGCTACGGCTGGGACCGCAACGCGGGATACGGCACCGAGGATCATTATGTCGGGCTGATGCGTCTTGGCCCCTCGCCGCACCACCGCCTCAGCTTCGAGACGGTGCGCGGCCTGGCGGGCGACCTGTTCTGCGCCGGGCGGCGCTTCGAGGCGATCACCGAGGCCGTGCCCAAGGCCGATCTCTTTCCGCTGCGCCGGGACTGCGTGGCGGTGTTCGATGGCGACGGATGCCATATCGGTTTCGTGAAATCCAGCCGGGGCGACTGGCAGTTCCACGCCATCGGCTATTCCGCGAACGGCGAACCGCTGGACGGCGGCGGCCCCTGCGCCGGCCGACACCTCAGCCCGGTGGATGGACCGTCCGCCGCTGCGCTCACCCGTATCCTCTTCGCCGGGGCCTGAGCCAGAGGCGCTCTCCACTGGCCAAACGGCTTATATGACGGTAGGTTGAAGCATCTTCTGGATGAATCTGTCGCCATGCCGAGAGGCTCGCTATGAAAGTTGCGTTCACCGCCAGCGATGCGCCCGACGCGCAGGACGGGCTTGCCCGCCTCACCAGGTCCTACCCCCATGTGGCGCCGGAGGAAGCGGACGTGGTGGTGGCGCTGGGCGGCGACGGCTACATGCTGCAGATGCTCCACCATTACATGGGCACCAACAAGCCGATCTATGGCATGAATTGCGGCACCGTCGGCTTCCTCATGAACGACTTCAGGACCGAGGGCCTGATGTCGCGCCTGGAGAACGCCGAGGAAGCCTGCGTGCATCCCCTCGAAATGACGGCCACCACCAAGAGCGGCGAGACGGTCCGCGCCCTGGCCATCAACGAGGTATCGCTGCTGCGCGAAACCCGGCAGGCCGCCAAGATCCGCGTCTCCATCGACGGGACGGAACGGCTCAAGGAGCTGATCTGCGACGGTATCCTGCTCTCCACGCCGGCCGGCAGCACGGCTTACAACCTTTCCGCCCATGGACCCATCATTCCCATCGACGCGGATATCCTGGCGCTGACGCCCATCAGCGCCTTCCGCCCCCGCCGGTGGCGCGGCGCCCTCTTGCCCCATAATGCCCAGGTGCGGTTCGAGCTTCTGGAAGCCGACAAGCGCCCGGTCAGCGCCGTGGCGGATATGACGGAAGTGCGCGACGTGGTGGATGTGAGCGTTCGGGAGGACCGGGAGACCACCCTGCGCATGCTCTTCGACAAGGGCCACAACCTGGCCGAACGCGTGCTCCGCGAGCAGTTCGTTTTCTAGAGCGCCCACATACCGTCATTCCGGACGCGACTTTCCTCCAAGCCTTCGGCTTGGTCAGGAAAGTCAGTGATCCGGAATCTCGTGACGCCTGCCTGAGCACCTGCGGCACGAGATTCCGGATACCGCGCTTGCCAGCCAAAGCAAAGCTTTGGGGCAATGCGGGTTCCGGAATGACGATGTGAGAGCAAAATCATCACCACTGGCGCCGACCGAGGTTTATCCAGCCATGCCGTCCCGGTCGTCCCCCGCCACAGCCAGGGGGAAGGTCACGGTGAAACGGCTGCCGCTGCCGAAGCTGCTCTCCAGCTCTATATCACCGCCCATCATGCGGGCCAGGTCGCGGGAGATGGCGAGGCCGAGGCCCGTTCCCTCCTGCTGGCGGGCATAATCGTCGTCGGTCACCTGCTCGAACCGCTCGAACACCTTTTCATGCTCGCTATGGGGAATGCCGATGCCGGTATCCCATATGGTCACGGCCACCAGGCCGCTCTTGCCCGGGCCGGTCTCCACGCCCATGCTGCCGTTCTCGGGCGTGAACTTGACCGCATTGCTCAGCAGATTGACCAGAATCTGCTTGGCGCGCTTGGGGTCCACGATGACGGGCAGCTCCTCATTATGGATCTCAAGCCGCAGGTCCAGCCCCTTGGTCTCGGCGCGCAGGCGCACCAGCGCCACCGCCTCGTCGATCACCGATCCCAGAGACACCTTCTGGCTGTCCACGCGGACATGGCCGCTTTCCATGGCCGCCTGGTCCAGGATGTCATTGATGAGCGCCAGCAGATGGCGCGCCGCGCCAACGATATCCTGGCTGTATTGCTGGTAGCGGTCCTCGATGGGGCCGAACACCTGCATGGCCATGGCCTCGGCAAAGCCGATGATGGCATTGAGCGGCGTGCGCAGCTCGTGACTCAAGGAGGCGATGAACTCGCTGCGCTCCTTCAGGGCGGCGGCAAGCTGGGCGGCGGCGAAATCCGCCTCCACATTCTTGTTGGTCAGGTCCTCGAGGGCGCGTTCCAGCTCCAGGCGGGCCTGCTCCGTCGCCTGCTCGGCCTGATAGCGCGGCGTCATGTCGAAGCCGGCACCGCGATAGCCGGTGAACGCCCCCGTTGCCGGGTCGAAGACCGGCACGCCGGCCAGATGGAAGGTCAGCCGCTCGCCGCGGCCGTCGGCAAGCTCGAACAGCCGGTCGCGGAAGGGCTTGCGCGACCTCATCAACTCCCTGACGGGAGGAAGCCCCGGCTCGTTTGGAAAGCGCCCGATCTCCTCCAGCCGCCGGCCGATCATGGTAACGGCCGGAATGCCGCACAGCGCGGTGATCCTGTTGGAGAGATAGACCAGGTGCCCCGCCGCGTCGGTTTCCCAGAACCAGTCGGACGTCGCCCGTGCGAAATCCTCCAGCCGGCGGCGCTGGTGCTGGAGCTCCTGCAATGTACGGCGCAACTGATCGCTGCTGTCGGGCATATCGCTCCTGGAATCCGGCCTGGCCGGTTCGAGATGAGTGACCTTGCTCTCTCCCTTCCTGGCCATCACATCGCCTCCAGAGCGTCGATGGCCGCCTGGTAGCCCAGGTCGCGGCGCCAGTAGCTCAATGCCGCATCCGCCGTCTTGCGATCTATCCGGTCATAGAGTTCGATGATCTTGTGCAGGATGCTCGGATCCTGCGGCTGCCCACCGGCCCTGGCCTGAGAGATGAGAAGAAATATGGTGGCAAAGTCCGTCCGGTCCATGCCGATCGCCCGGAACACCACCGCCAGGCTTTCGCCGCCGCGGTCCGAGAATATCCGCCAGCACATGTTCAGCGGAATTTTGGCCATCAGCGCCAATGCGGATACGAAAAGAGAGGTCCGCTCCTGGCGGATCGACTGGATGAGGAACGGGATATCCAGCTTGCCCGCATCCTGCATCTTCTTCACCAGGGCGGTCGCCTTGTCCATGGTGCCTTCGCTCTCGGCCTGCTTCTCGATGGCGAGGCGCGCCGCATCCTGGATGGCATCGTCCAGGCGGGTCTGGTCGATCTTGTAATGGAGCAGGATGTAGCGTCTGAGCGCCGCTGAAACCCACCAGAACATGCGATGAGCGAACTCGGGCGGCAGGTCCGCGCGTGCGATGAGCGGTTCCTGGAAACGGTCCACCCTCTCCGATTCCGCCACCAGATATTCCATGGCGGAGCGGGACAGGTCTGCATCCTTGTTCCGCAACAGCGCCTCGATCACATCCTCGTCGCCATAGATCAGCAGCGCATTGGCCACCTCGGCGCTGAGTCCGCCCCTGACGGCGATGGCCATGCGGTGCTCGTCGCTCCGCTGGCGCACGATCTCGATCAGCTGCGGGTCTTTGAGGACATGGCTCTTCTCGAGGATCGGGCGGGCCACCTCGATCCGCTCGTTGCCGAGCATGACGACCAGGTCTTCCGGCACGTTGTCGAGACGGGCCACCTGCTCGGCGAGATGGCGTTTCACCTCGATCTCGATGTCGAACATGAGCTTGCACAGGATGTCCGACATGATGGCGCGTTCGTGGTCGCTCAGACGGTCGCTGTCGGCGATATAGAGATCGGTGATATTCTCCACGAGCCGGCGCCGCCCTTCGGCGGACCGGTTCCTTGCCAGCTCAATCAGTTCATTGACGATAGACGTCTCAGCGCTCATCTCGGCTCTCGGTGCAGTCTGCCGGCGTCCGGGCGTGTTCGCCGGCAGTACGATCCTCTCCGCGCGGAAAACGCCTTGCCCTCGAAAGGGAGCGCGGGCGGCGCTGGAGTATCGGTTCTCGATGTTCAAGATACGGACCTACGGTAAAGAGCGCGTTAACCGTGACGACGGGCTGAGGGTGGATAAACAATTGATACTTCACCCGATTTCATTTGAATTTATGTCCTGGGAAACAGAGTTTTCCGGGAAAAAAACGCAAAGTTGCGCGGCTTTACTCCATCAGGGCCGCGATCATGAGGCGCACATCCTCGGCAACGCTGCGCGCCCGCGCCGGATCGCGGCTGCGGATAACGAGATCGGCCCCGGGAATGCCGTCGGTATAAAAGGGATAACTGCCGATCCGGACATCCGGGTTGCGTTCCTGCAGTTCCCGCAGAGGCACGGAGAGCGTGCTCTCCGGCAGATGGGCCGTCAGGGTGATGGAGGTATAGGGCCTGGAGGTCTCCAGCCTGGGGCGGATGCCCTCCAGCATGGCCTGCATGACCTTGGGAATCCCGGCCATCACGAAGACATTGCCCATCTGGAAGCCTGGAGCGATAGCGTTTTTCGTTTCCACCAGCTCGCAGCCCTGAGGCAGCGTGATCATGCGCAGGCGGCCTTCGTTGAGCTCCAGACCGTGCACCTCGACCATGTTGTGGCGCGCCCCCTCATGCAGCACCAGCGGCACGCCGAACGCCCGTGCCACGGCCTCGATGGTCATGTCGTCATGGGTGGGGCCGATGCCGCCCGTGGTGAAGAGATAATCATACGCCTGGCGCAGGACATTGACCGTTTCGGCGATCACCTCGACATCATCGGCGATGACCCGCGCCTCCCGCAGCTCGATGCCCAGTTCCACCAGCCATTCGGCCAGGTAGCCGAGATTGGCATCCTTGGTGCGACCGGAGAGAATCTCGTCTCCGATGATCAGCATGGCGGCCGTTTTCTGGGGGGAGTCCGGTGAGGTCGTCATGAGATTTATATACCCCGGAACACGGCGCTCAACCACTCAATTCCGCATTTGCCCGGCCGGGCTTTGCCGGATAAGGTGCGCCCATGAAATTCTCTCCCTGCCTGCACAAGGCCCGTCTCATCAAGCGGTACAAGCGCTTCCTGGCCGACGTCACGCTGGAAACCGGCGAGACCGTCACCGCCCACTGCGCCAATTCGGGCTCCATGATGGGCCTGGTCGAGCCCGGCTCCGAGGTCTGGCTGAGTCACAACGACAGCAAGACGCGCAAGCTGCCCTATGGCTGGGAGCTGCTCCGGCTGGGCGGCGCCTTTGTCGGCGTCAACACCGGTGCCACCAACCGGCTGGTGGCGGAGGCGCTGCGCGACGGCCGTATCGCCAAGCTTGCGGGATACGCCCTGCACCAGCGCGAGGTGAAGGTCGGCGCTTCCCGCCTGGACTTCATGCTGAGCGGTCATGGAAACGATCCCCGGCCCTGCTATATGGAGGTGAAGAGCGTGACGCTCCGGCGCGGCGGCCCGGCGGAATTCCCCGATGCCGTGACCACGCGCGGGGCCAGGCACCTGGGGGAGCTGGCGGCGCTTGCCCGGTCCGGGCACCGGGCGGTGATGCTCTTCGTGGTGCAGCGCACGGATTGCGAGAGCTTCCGGCTGGCGGCCGATATCGATCCCGGCTATGCGGCCGCATTCGCCGACGCCGTTGATGCAGGTATTGAAGTCTTGTGCTATGACTGCCAGATAGATGAACATGGCATTACGCTGAACCGCCCCATTCCGATCGAGCCCTGAGATGAGTGACCTTCAGCTTGACGACGACATCATGAACACGGGCAGCATCAAGCTGCACACGCCCGAGGATTTCGAGGGCATGCGCAAGGCCGGGCGTCTGGCGGCTCAAACGCTCGATTTCATCGCTCCTTACGTTCAGCCGGGCGTCACCACGGAATATCTGGACGATCTTTGCCTGGAGTTCACGCTGGACCACGGCGCCCTTCCCGCCTGCCTGAATTACCGCGGCTTCCGCAAGACGGTCTGCACCTCGGTCAACCATGTGGTCTGCCACGGCATCCCCGGTCCCAAGATCCTGCAGGACGGCGATCTGGTGAATATCGACGTCACGGTCATCGTGAACGGCTGGCACGGCGACAGCAACCGCACCTTCTTCGCCGGCAAGCCCAGCGTGAAGGCGCAGCGTCTGGTGGACATTACCTACGAGGCCATGATGCGGGGCATCGAAGTGGTGAAGCCGGGGCGCACCTTCGGCGACATCGGCCACGCCATCCAGACCTATGCGGAAAGCCAGCGCTGCTCCGTGGTGCGGGATTTCTGCGGCCACGGCATCGGCCGCGTGTTCCACGACGCGCCCAACGTGCTGCATTACGGCCGGCCGGGCAGCGGCGCCGTCCTGAAGGAGGGCATGTTCTTCACCATCGAGCCGATGATCAATCTCGGCCGCTTCCAGGTGAAGATGCTCGCCGACGGCTGGACGGCCGTGACCAAGGACAGGTCCCTCTCCGCCCAGTTCGAGCATTCCATCGGCGTCACCGCCGACGGCTGCGAGATTTTCACCATCTCCCCCAAGGGCTATCACCGCCCGCCGTTCGATTTCGACAAGGATTGAGCATGGCGGTCGACGCGCGCCCCCACCATCTGGGGCATCGCCAGCGCCTGCGTGAGAAAATCCTGAAGCACGGGCCGGCCGGTCTCGCCGATTACGAACTGCTGGAGCTCATCCTTTTCGGCGCCATCCCCAGGGGCGACGTCAAGCCGCTCGCCAAGGAACTCATCCGGCATTTCGGCAGCTTCGCCGACGTCATCAGCGCCGAACCGCAGCGCCTCCTGGAAGTGACGGGGGTGGGCTCATCCGCCGCCGCCTATATCAAGGCCGTGCAGGCGGCCAGCCTGCGCCTCCTGCAGGACCAGGTGCTGGAGCGCCCGGTCATCAGCTCCTGGGATGCGCTTCTCGACTATTGCCGCGCCAGCATGGCCTATATCCGCCAGGAGCAGTTCCGCATCCTCTTCCTCGACAAGCGCAATACGCTGATCGGCGACGAAATCCAGCAGAAGGGCACGGTGGACCACACGCCGGTCTATCCGAGAGAAGTGGTCAAGCGCGCCCTGGAGCTGGGGGCCACGGCCATCATCATGGTGCACAACCACCCGAGCGGCGACCCCACGCCGTCCCGCGCCGACGTGGACATGACCAAACAGGTGGTGGACGCCGCCCGCAGCCTCGGCATCACCGTCCACGACCATGTGATCATCGCCAAACGGGAAAGCTACAGTTTCAAGTCCCACGGGCTGTTGTAGAACGATTACCCTCGCGCCTCTTCAGAGAGCCGGCGGATGTCGCCGATGATTGTCGTGATCTGGCGGGCGGTGAAGGCCAGGGTGAAGAGGGCTTCCCGCTCCTCCCGCCCGATATCGGTCCGTGCGGCATCGAAGGCTGCGTTCCTCAGCGCTTCCGTGAAGTCGTCGAGCCTCGGCGCGGGCGGGGCCGGCTTGCCCTTGCGCACGGCGTCTCCATAGCGGTTCAGCGTGTCGTGCGCGGCGGTGCCGAATTCGCGGAGAGGCGTCTGGACCGTCCGGCGGATATCCGCCGGCAGGATTCTGGCATTGGTGCGACGCAGGATGAGGATCGTATGCCAGAGACGGCGAACGGCTTCGCGCATCTCGTCCAGCGGCAGGCCCTGCGGTCCCGGGCGGTGGCGGATATTCCGCCTCAGGGACTGGCCGTGCATCTGCGCCGCCTGCACCAGCTCGCTCCTGATCCGGGCGTCGATCTGATCGGTGTCCTGTCCTCCCTCCCCCAGGGCCGACGCGACGGCGGCTGATACCAGGGTCGCGCAATCCCCGATGGCCCCGACAAGCTGCTCCCTGACCTCCTGATGGGCCGATCTGGGAAAGACGAGGACGGAGGCAACAGCCCCGACGAGGGCGCCAAGCGCGATGGCCCCCGCGCGGGGCCAGGCCGAGTCCACCACGTCGCCGCCGGATGCGAGGATCACCACCGCCGCCGGAATGAGCCCGAAGCGCAGGCCGGGGTGATAGCCCGAAGCCGTGGTCAGGATAAGAGCGCTGGCCACCAGACTGACGGCAATACCGATGGTGGAATGCCCGACCAGATAGAGGCCGGCCAGACCGATGGACGTACCCAGAAGCGTGCCCACCAGCCGCGCGACCGCATTGGACAGGGTGCCGCCGATGCTGGGCTGGACGACATAGAGCGCGGAGATGACCGCCCAGGAGGTTTCCTTGCCCCCGCCGATCCAGACCATCGCCCCGTAGGTCACGACCGAGGCAACCGCAGCCTGGGCTGTGGTGCGGGCCGTTGCCCGGACAACCTGTCGGAAACTCTGCATCGGTCGCGGCTAAGCTCTCTCCTTGCGGGCATTACGGCGGAGAATGGCAGGTGCCGGCTTTTGTTCCGCCAACCAGGCGCGTGGCCCCAGCTATGCCGCCTGAGGATCGGCTTCATCGCTCCACGCGGTGTTGCCCTCGCGCGGCATCATGAAGAGGAGCTGGACTTCCGGTGTGTGGAGCGTGAGGGAATGGGCCGCACCCCGGGGCACAAGCACAAGGTCTCCGGGACGCAGCTCCCGGGTCTCCGTTCCACCGCCGGGCGACCTGACATGGATGGTCAGACGGCCTTCGATGAGCAGCAGAAGCTCGTCCCCGTTGTCATGCCGCTCCCAGAACCCCTCCACCGTTCCCTGCAGAATGCGGGCGAGACCCACAACGGACGGACCGTCGATCCGGCATTCGCCCAGGATGTTGGGCTGGCCGTAATCCGGAATGGCGCCGATCTCGGCGTCGATGGAGTATGCCTCCACCCATCCGGCGGCCACGCGGCTCTCGGGCTCGACGATATCGTCCATCGGAATCTCCCTTGTGATGGCCCTTCCAATATGTGACGATTTGCTCACATTAGGCTATTCGCATTCCGGGCCGGGGCCATGATGAGGCAACAGAGCAACACGAATCCAAGGAAACTCCCGCGCCAGGGGCGATCCCGGGCCACTGTGGAGGCCATCGTCACGGCAGCGGCTCAGGTTTTGATCGAGTACGGATATGAGGGAGCGACCACCGCCCGCATCGCCGAGCGGGCGGGAGTGAGCATCGGTTCCCTGTACCAGTATTTCCCAAACAAGGAATCGCTGGTGGCGGTCCTCATCGAGGAACATGCGACCGAGATCGTGGAGATCATGCAGGAAGCGCTGGACGATCCCCGCCATGTCACGCTGATCGACGGGCTGAAGGCGGCCATCCGGGCCGGCACCGTGGCGCACCGCGTTCACCCGGCCCTGCACAAGATCCTGCACGAACAGGTGCCCCGGATCGGCCGGCTGGGCACGGCCATGGACACCGAACGCCGGATCACCAACGCGATCGAGGCTTTCCTCATCCGGCACGACCAGGAGTTGCCGCCGGGCACCAATCACAAGGTCATGGCCTTCGTCATCGAGACTGTTATCGAGGCCCTGGTTCACAAGGCGGTCATCGACCAGTATGAACTGTTCTCCGAGGGCATCATCGAGCGCGAGGCGCTGCGCCTCATCACCAACTATATCTCCGCGCCCGCCACCGCCTCTGCTGTCGCATGAGCCACAGCGGCAATCGGGGGCTGGACCCCCTCACCTCTTCTCATTAAAAGGGGCGCATATTTCACGCCACGCATTCCACGAGGATATCGACGCATGATCCCGCGCTATACGCGTCCCGAAGCCGCCGCCATCTGGTCTCCCGAAACCCGCTTTCAGATCTGGCTGGAGATCGAAGCCTATGCCACGGAAGCGCTGGAGAAGATCGGCGTGGTGCCCGAGGGCGTGGCCAAGGCGGTGTGGGAGCGCGGTGCCTTCGAGGTGGAGCGTATCGACGAGATCGAGCGCGAGGTGAAGCACGACGTCATCGCCTTCCTCACCAACCTGGCCGAGCATGTGGGGCCGCAAGCCCGCTTCGTGCATCAGGGGCTCACCTCGTCGGACGTGCTGGATACCTGTTTCAACGTGCAGCTCGTGCGCTCGGCCGACATTCTGCTCACCGACATCGACCGCGTGCTGGCCGCCTTCAGGAAGCGGGCCTATGAGCACAAGGACACGGTGTGCATCGGCCGCAGCCACGGTATCCATGCCGAGCCTGTCACCTTCGGGCTGAAGATGGCCCAGGGCTATGCCGAGTTCGACCGTCACCGCAAGCGCCTGATCGCCGCCCGGGAAGACGTGGCCACCTGCGCCATTTCGGGCGCTGTCGGCACCTTCGCCAATATCGACCCCTCCGTCGAGGAATATGTGGCGGAGAAGATGGGCCTCACCCCCGAGCCCGTCTCCACCCAGGTCATCCCCCGGGACCGGCACGCCGCCTTCTTCGCGGCGCTGGCGGGCATCGCCAGCTCCGTCGAGCGCGTGGCCGTGGAAATCCGCCATTTGCAGCGCACGGAGGTGCTGGAGGCCGAGGAATATTTCTCCGCCGGCCAGAAGGGGTCCTCCGCCATGCCCCACAAGCGCAATCCGGTCCTCTCGGAGAACATCACCGGCCTTGCCCGGCTCGTCCGCAGCAGCGTTATCCCCGCCATGGAGAATGTGGCCCTGTGGCATGAGCGGGACATCTCCCACTCCAGCGTGGAGCGCATGATCGGCCCCGACGCCACGGTGACCCTCGATTTCGCGCTCAACCGGCTGGCCGGCGTCATCGAAAACCTGGTGGTCTACCCGGAACGCATGCTGGAAAACCTCAATCGCCTGGGCGGCCTGCACAATTCCCAGCGCGTGCTCCTTGCCCTCACCCAGGCGGGCGTCAGCCGCGAGGACGCCTACCGACTCGTGCAGCGCAATGCCATGAAGGTGTGGGAGCGCGGGGGCAGTTTTCTCGAGGAATTGAGGTTGGATGCTGAAATAATAGGCAAACTCGGCGAGAAGAAGCTGGAGGAGCTGTTTGACCTCGGTTACCACACCAAACATGTGGACACCATTTTCCGCCGTGTTTTCAAGGACTAAGCGCCTGCTATACCGCTAGCGCAATGCTGCATTGCAATATTTACCTTGCACTGCATCTAACATTGTAACAATTGCGGCTGTACTCTCTCCCGCATGGACCACGGCCCATGCCTGCCCCTCTTTTGAATGGAGAGAATCATGCCGCATACACGATTTCTCGCAAGCCTTGCCCTTGGTGTGACCATCCTGGCCGCTCCCCTGGCCGCCCATGCCGCACAGGACGATGACGACCAGCTCTTCGTGCTGTCCGGCAGCAAGCGGAGCAGCCACATTTCCTACGACACGTACCAGAAAGTGCGGGTTTGCGTGGATGAAGCCACGGTATCCCGGCCTCTGCGCATCCAGCACGGCCTTGGCACCAACATGGTGCAACCGGGCTCCTGCTACACGTTCCAGTCCACCGAATTCCGCGTCTCGGCCGATGGTCTGACCAGCGACGAGCAGATCGTCGTGCGCGCCGAAACTGTCAAGGATGAGCAACCCTGACCGGGGCTGCCGGAGCCGCCAGTCCGGCTTCGGCACCCTTCAGCCATTCCGCAGGCGCAACCCTGCATTGCAAAAATTATATTGCACTGCACATAATGCGTTAACAATGCGGATATAAAACCGGCCCCAGCCATGAGGCCATACCCCGACCCAGAACCAAAGTGAGTAAAAAATCATGAACTGCACAGCCAAGATCCTGAGCGCCGCTCTTTTCGTTTCCTTCGCCGGCATCGGCGCCGCCCATGCGACCGAAGGCAAGAGCGAACTGTTCGTCCTGAAGCCGGGCGCTTCCAGCCAGAAGATCTCCTACGACGCGGCCCGCAAGGTCCGCATCTGCCTGGACAGCACCGCCGCCACGCGTCCGCTGACCGTCCGTCACGGCCTGGGCACCAATGTTGTCGAGCCCGGCAGCTGCTACACCTTCGAGTCCTCGGAATTCCGCGTCAGCGCCCGCGGCATCATGCCCGAGTATCAGATGGTTGGCCGTGTCGAGGCGCTCGACTGACCACTGAGCGGCATCGCGCATAACGAAACAGCCCGGATCGCTCCGGGCTGTTTTCGTTTCGTGGGCCGGTCAGAGGCCCTGGAGTATCTGCTCCTTGGCCTCGGCCATGGTCTCGGCCATCTTGTGGCGGATTTCACTGTCCGAGACCTGGATTTCCCTGGCGTCCAGGTCGCGTCGCAGCTTCCGGAACACGTCTTCCTCGCCGGCCTCTTCCAGGTCGGCTTTCACCACTTCGCGGGCATAGGCTTCCGCGTCGGCTCCGATGAGGCCCATTTTCTCGGCAGCCCAGAGGCCGACCAGCCTGTTGCGACGGGACGCCGCCCTGAATTCCATCTCCGCGTCATGCGCGAACTTGTTTTCAAAGGCTTTCTCCCGTTCGTCAAACTGCGTCATATTGCACTCCACAGAATATCGCGTCCATTTCATGAGATAACGAGACAGCCCATCTTTATCAATATGAGATGTACGCTGCATGAACCCGGCCGCAAAAGGGGCGAACGCGTGATTGTTCCCCAGCCGGGAATAGGCTATTGTCCGCCGCGAATCTCCGGCATAATCGCAGACCATTCTTCGAAAGGTTATGGCCATCCATGACACGTCGCCGCCAAGTATATGAGGGCAAGGCCAAAATCCTCTATGAAGGTCCCGAACCCGGCACCCTGGTCCAGTATTTCAAGGACGACGCCACGGCCTTCAACAACAAGAAGCAGGGTACCATCACCGGCAAGGGTGTCCTGAACAACCGCATCTCCGAATTCCTCATGACCCGTCTTGGGGAAATCGGCATCCCGACGCATTTCGTGCGCCGCCTCAACATGCGCGAGCAACTGGTGCGCGAAGTGGAGATCATCCCCCTCGAAGTGGTGGTGCGCAATGTGGCCGCCGGGTCGCTCTCCCAGCGGCTCGGCATTCCCGAAGGCACCGCCCTGCCCCGCTCGCTCCTGGAATATTACTACAAGAACGACGAGCTGGGCGATCCCATGGTGGCGGAAGACCATATCACCGCCTTTGAATGGGCCACGCCGCAGGAAATCGACGAGATGATGAACATGTCCTTGCGGACCAATGATTTCCTCACCGGGCTGTTCATGGGGATCGGCATCCGCCTCATCGACTTCAAGCTGGAGTTCGGGCGGCACTACGAGAACGATCAGGTGCGCGTCATCCTGGCGGACGAGATCAGCCCGGACAATTGCCGCCTGTGGGATATCAAGACCAACGAGAAGATGGACAAGGACCGTTTCCGCCGCGACCTCGGCAATGCCGCCGAGGCCTATCAGGAAGTCGCGCGGCGGCTCGGCATCTTCCCGGAAAGCGGCCCGCGCGATATCCAGGGCCCGGACACCATTCAGTAGGCCCGGACCGCGGGGGCTATGCCCGGCAGCGTCCGGCCTCTCACAGACCAGGAGGAACCTCGTATCGTGAAAGCCAGAATCTACGTCACCCTGAAGCCCGGCGTTCTGGACCCACAGGGCAAGGCCATCCAGCACGCCCTCACGTCCCTGAGCTTTGAAGGCGTCGAGGATGTCCGCCAGGGCAAGTTCTTTGAGGTCAAGCTCGCCTCGTCCACACGCGAGGACGCGGAGAAGAAGCTGGACGCCATGTGCAAGCAGCTGCTGGCCAATACCGTCATTGAAAACTACGCCATCGAGTTAGAATGAAGTCTGCCGTCATCGTTTTTCCCGGCTCCAACTGCGACCGCGACGTCGCGGTGGCGCTGGAGCGGATCACCGGAAAGAAGCCGGCCATGGTGTGGCACGGCGGCCATGAGCTGCCCAAGGTGGACCTCATCGTGCTGCCTGGCGGCTTCTCCTACGGCGACTATCTGCGCTCCGGGGCCATGGCCAGCCATTCCCCGGTGATGCGCGAGGTGATCGAGCGCGCCAAAGCGGGCACGCCGACGCTCGGCATATGCAACGGCTTCCAGGTGCTGACCGAGTCCCACCTCCTGCCCGGCGTGCTGATGCGCAATGCGGGCCTCAAGTTTCTCTGCAAGGATGTCTGGCTGCGGGTGGAGAACACGCAGAGCCTCTTCACCAACCGCTATGCGAAGGGCGACATCATCCGCATTCCCATCGCCCACGGCGAAGGCAACTACTTTGCCGACCCGGACACGCTGAAGCGGCTGGAGGACAATGACCAGGTGGCCTTCCGCTATGTGAGTGCCGAGGGCGAGGTCACCGACGCGGCCAACCCCAACGGCTCGCAGCACAATATCGCCGGTATCTTCAATGACAGCCGCACCGTGCTCGGCATGATGCCTCACCCCGAACGCCTGGCGGAGCCGGCGCTGGGCGGCACCGACGGGCGCAAGCTCTTCGAGAGCCTGCTGGAGACTGTGGCCTGAGAGATGAGTAAAGACTTGCCTACCAACGAATCCATTACCCCGGAACAGGTTGCCGAACACGGCCTCAGCGACGAGGAATACAAAAAGCTTCTGGACCTGATGGGCCGCGCGCCCAACATCACGGAACTCGGCATCTTCTCCGTCATGTGGAGCGAGCACTGCTCCTACAAGACCTCGCGCATCCACCTGAAAAAGCTGCCGACCACCGGGCCTCAGGTCATCTGCGGCCCCGGCGAGAATGCCGGCGTGGTCAATATCGGCGACAACCAGGCCGCCATCTTCAAGATGGAGAGCCACAACCATCCGTCCTATATCGAACCCTATCAGGGCGCGGCCACCGGCGTGGGCGGCATCCTGCGCGACGTCTTCACCATGGGCGCGCGCCCCGTCGCCAACCTGAACGCCTTGCGCTTCGGCGAGCCGGACAATCCCAAGACGCGCCATCTGGTCTCGGGCGTGGTGGCCGGTATCGGCGGCTACGGCAATTGCGTGGGCGTGCCCACGGTGGGCGGCGAAGCCACGTTCGACGCCAGCTATAACGGCAATATCCTGGTCAACGCCATGAATGTGGGCGTGGCGGATACCGACAAGATCTTCTATTCCGCCGCCGCCGGCCCCGGCAATCCGGTGGTCTATGTGGGCTCCAAGACCGGGCGCGACGGCATCCACGGAGCGACCATGGCCTCGGCCGAATTCGACGACCAGTCGGAGGAGAAGCGCCCCACCGTGCAGGTGGGCGACCCCTTCACCGAAAAGCTGCTCATTGAGGCCTGCCTGGAGCTCATGCGCTCGGATGCCATCATCGCCATACAGGACATGGGGGCCGCGGGCCTTACCTCCTCCTCGGTGGAGATGGCCTCCAAGGGCGGCGTCGGCATCGAGCTCGATCTCGACCATGTACCCTGCCGCGAAGAGGGCATGACCCCTTACGAGATGATGCTCTCCGAAAGCCAGGAGCGCATGCTCATGGTTCTCAAGCCCGGCCGCGAGGCCGAGGCGGAAGCCATTTTCCGCAAGTGGGACCTGGATTTCGCCGTCATCGGCAAGGTGACGACAACCGGCCGCCTGGTCCTCACCCACAAGGGTGAGACGGTGGCGGACATTCCCCTGCCCGCTCTCGCCGACGAAGGCCCGGTCTACGACCGGCCGCACGAGCCCACGCCCCCGCAGGCGGAGGTGGACCCCGCCTCCCTTGATCATCCGGAGGATATCGGGGCGACGCTCCTGAAGCTCATCGGCTCGCCCAACCTCTCCAGCCGCCGCTGGATCTGGGAACAGTATGACCACATGGTCATGGCCGACACCGTGCAGCGGCCGGGGGGCGATGCCGCCGTGGTGCGCGTGCACGGCACGAAAAAGGGCCTCGCCATGACCAGCGACTGCACGCCGCGCTATGTGGCGGCGGACCCGGCGGAAGGCGGCAGGCAGGCGGTGGCGGAAGCCTGGCGCAACCTGACCGCCGTGGGCGCCACACCTCTCGCCATCACCGACTGCATGAATTTCGGCAACCCGGAGCGCCCGCGCATCATGGGCCAGTTCGTCGGCGCTATCGAGGGCATGGCCGAGGCCTGCCGGGTACTGGCCTTCCCCGTCGTCTCGGGCAATGTGTCGCTTTACAACGAGACCAACGGCAAGGGCATCCTGCCCACGCCGCAGATCGGCGGGCTGGGCCTCCTGCCCGACGCCTCCCGCCAGGCGACGTTGGATTTCAAGGCAGAGGGCGAAAGCATCCTGGTGCTCGGCTTCAACCGCGGCCACATGGGCCAGACCCGCTATCTGGCGGACATCCTGGGCCGTGCCGAGGGCACGCCGCCGCCCGTGGACCTGGCGACGGAGAAGCGCATCGGCGATTTCGTGCGCGAGCTCATCTCCTCCGGCGCAGTGACCACCGTGCATGACGTGTCGGACGGCGGACTTCTGGTCGCCGTCACCGAAATGGCCATGGCCGGCGGAATGGGCGCCCGGCTCGCCGTCGATCCGGGCGAGCTGCCCCTGGCCGCCTGGCTCTTCGGTGAAGACCAGGGCCGCTACGTCATTGCGGTAAAGGACCCCGAGGCCATTCTCAAGGCTGCAGAAAGCAAGGGCATTCCGGCGCACCTGATCGGCACCACCGGCGGGGCCAGCCTCAGTCTGGACGGCCGGTTCGACATCCCGCTTGCGGATATCACCGCGGCCCATGAGCGCTGGCTGCCGGACTTCATGGCGGCGGAGACCTGAAACGCAAGGCGGCGGACGATCTTTACTTGTGATAGATTGACCCCCACATACGACATTGAGTTTGGAGACGAAGTATGGCGATGGACCCCAACGAGATCGAACGGCTGATCAAGGAAGCCCTCCCCGATGCCAGGGTGGAAATCCGCGATCTGGCGGGCGACGGCGATCACTATGCCGCGCATGTGGTCTCGGCGGCCTTTGAAGGCAAGAGCCGCGTCCAGCAGCACCAGATCGTCTACAAGGCATTGAAAGGCCGCATGGGCGGCGAACTGCACGCCCTGGCGCTGCAGACCGCCACGCCCTGAAGCATCAAAAGGAACAGAGGATCATATGAGCGAGAACCCCGTATTCGACCAGATCAGGCAGGAAACCACCGATAACGACGTGGTCCTGTTCATGAAGGGCTCCCCGACTTTCCCGCAGTGCGGTTTTTCGGCGGTGGCCGTTGAGGTGCTGAATCGCCTGGGCGTCCCCTTCAAGGGCATCGACGTGCTCTCCGACCCCGCCATCCGCGACGGCATCAAGCAGTACAGCGACTGGCCGACCATTCCCCAGCTCTATGTGAAGGGCGAGTTCGTCGGCGGCTGCGATATCATGCGGGAGATGTACGAGTCCGGGGAGCTGGACACCTTCCTCACCGAAAAGCAGGTCGCCCGCGCCGAGGCTTAAGCGCCGGCTTCCCCGGCTCTCTCCGCCTCCTGCAGGCGGATATGGCGATGCAGGTAGACGGCCAGCGCCAGCCCGGCGGTGCTGGCCGCCAGTATCGCCCAGAACGCGCCGTGATATCCGGCGCGATCATTTCCCAGTTGCGCCAATATGACCACGACGCCGACGGCTCCAATGGCCCCGCCCGTGCGTTGCACGATGTTGAGGAGCGACGCGGCGTCCCCCATCTCCGGCCCCGTGACCGACGTGTAGGCCGCCGTCATGGCCGGCATCTGCAATAGCGCCAGGCCGGCGCCCCGGAGTACGAGGTCGGCAAAAAGCAGCGTTCCCGGAATATCGTCCATCGCCACGAAGGGAATGGTGGAGATGACGAGGAAGATGGCGCCCGAGACGCACACCAGCCCGGCGCCGAACCGGTCGATCAACTGGCCGGCGATGGGCAACGCCACCATGCTCCCCAAGCCCAGCCAGAGGAGCAGAAGGCCGGTTTCGGCAATCGTCCGGCCCGCGATGATCTGGAAATAGAGCGGCAGGACCAGAAGGCCGCCATACATGTTGGCGCCCGACAGGGTGACGGTGACCATGCCGGCCGTGAAGACACGGCGCTTCATGAGCTTGAGGTCCAGGAGCGGATGCTCCGCCTTGTGCGCCGTGAGGACGAACGCCAGCATCAGAAGCGCGCCGGCGATGGCGGCTGCGGCGCTGACGGCGGACAGGCCCTCCGAGCCGATTTCCGTCAAGCCATAAAGCAGAAGCGGCAGGCCGATACCCACCAGCGCCAGCCCTCGCTTGTCCAGCGTGCGGTCGCCGGCCTCGGCCTGTCTTGGCATGACCAGGTGGCCCCACCAGAAGGTGAGGATGCCCACGGGCACATTGATCCAGAAGAGCCAGCGCCAGGAGCTCACCTCCAGGATCCAGCCGCCCACCACCGGCCCCAGCGCCGGGCCGATGGCGATCATGATGCCGAGCGTCCCGATCACCCGGCCCAGTTGCCGCCGGTCGCATACCGACCCGTTCACCGCATGGCCGGAGGGCACCATGAGGCCACCCGCCAGCCCCTGGACCACACGGGCAGCGATGAGGCTGACGGGATCAGGCGCCAGGGCGCACAGGGCCGAACCCAGGGTGAAACCGGCCAGCGCCCACTGATAGACGGTGCCATAGCCATAGCGGCTGCCCAGCCAGGCGCTCGCCGGCAGCGAGACCGCCAGCGCCACCAGATAACCGCTCGCCACCCACTGCACCACGGTGAGCCGCGCCCCCAGGTCCTCACGGATGGATTCGAGCGCCAGATTCACCACCGTGGAATCCAGCATGACAATGAAGGCGCCCGCGCCCGTGACGGCGGCGATCCTCCATATGGACCATGGAATGGGCGGCGGCTTGGCGGATGTCGCTTGCATATTCACGGCGCTCAGACTTGCCGGGCCCCGTTGACAAGTCAAGCAGTTCGTATCAGGCGTTACGAAAGCCCCCCCTTTTGAGCCGTCATTGCGAGGAGCGAAGCGACGCGGCAATCCAGAAATGCAGGTCAGAATCCCAATCGAAGTCCCAATATGCGGCTCTGGATTGCCGCGCCCCTATGGGGCTCGCAATGACGCCAGATGATGGACCCCACATTTGCGAGGGTGGCGATCTAACAAACGAAAAGGCCGCTCCAAGGAGCGGCCCTTCGTGTTCCATCTGGAACCGGATCAGCGGGAGTAGTACTCGACCACCAGGTTCGGTTCCATCTGCACCGGGTACGGCACGTCGGCCAGTTTCGGCACGGTGGTGTATGTTGCCGACATCTTGTCGAAATCGACGGAGAGATAATCCGGCACGTCGCGCTCGGTGGAGGCGATGGCTTCCTGCACGATACCGGTCTCGCGGGAACGCTGGCGCACTTCCACCACATCGCCGGTCTGCAGGCGGTAGCTCGGGATGGTCACGCGCTTGCCGTTGACCAGAATGTGGCCGTGGCTGATGAACTGGCGGGCCTGGAAGACGGTGAGCACGAACTTGGACCGGTAGACCACGGCATCCAGGCGCGACTCCAGAAGGCCGATCAGGTTCTCGCCGGTGTCGCCCTTGCGGCGCACGGCTTCCAGATACACCTTGTGGAACTGCTTCTCGTTGATGTTGCCGTAATAGCCTTTCAGCTTCTGCTTCGCACGGAGCTGCACGCCGAAGTCGGACAGCTTGCCCTTGCGGCGCTGGCCATGCTGGCCCGGGCCGTAAGACCGCGTATTCACGGGGCTTTTGGGGCGGCCCCAGATGTTTTCGCCGAACCGGCGGTCGATCTTGTATTTCGCGTTCTGACGTTTGCTCATGCGTCGGCCGTTTTCTCGTACTGGTAAGCTGTTGAAAATATAAGCGGGCCGCCGCGTCGACGGCCAACCCGCACATGGCGGCGTACTATAGTCAGAAGACGCCCGTTGTCAAATCGAAAAACCGGAGGGCCAAGACCCTCCCCTCCCTTGATGGGAGGGGACTGAGGGAAGGGTGATGTGGCCGCCTGCACAGGCTTTGAAACGGAGAGATCACCCCCTCCTCAGTCATCTCCCATCAAGGGGGAGGAAGAAGGAGCTATTCCACCTCAATTCATCCCGTCATTGGAGCGCGTCAGCGCCTTGATGACGCCGTGCAGCGTCCGCACATCCTGCTCATAGAGCGCCTGGCGTTCGATGAGGTTGCGCAGGTTGCGCACCATGCCCGGCCGCTTTTCCTCCGGATAGAAGAAGCCCCGCGCCTCCAGCTCGCGTTCCAGCGCGCCGAAGAGGGCGTCGATATCGCCCTTGGTGGCCATGGGCTCCTCTGGCTGCGGCGGGGAAGCGTCATGGGCGGCCACAAAGCTCTCATAGGCCACGATGGCCACCGCCTGGGCGATGTTGAGGCTTTTGTACCAGCCGACGGGAATGGTGATGATGGTGTCCGCCAGCGCCACATCGTCGTTGGAGAGACCGGAGCGCTCGGGGCCGAAGAGAATGCCAACCGGCCCGGCGGCTCCCGCGATCTCCTCCGCCGCCCCGCGCGGCGAGGCCACGCGCTTGATCATCTCCCTCGTACGCGCCGTGGTGGCGTAGACCAGCGTCAGGTCGGCCACGGCGGAGGGCAGGTCGTCATAGATCTTCGCCTGCTCGATGATGCCGACGGCGCCGGTCGCCATGGCTTCGGCCCTCTCGTTGGGCCAGCCGTCGCGGGGGCTGACGATGCGCAGCTCCTCCAGGTCGAAATTGGCCATGATGCGGGCGGCCGCGCCGATATTCTCCCCCATCTGGGGGTTGACCAGGATGATGACAGGCTTGGCCATCAGGCGCTCTTGGCCCCGGCGATGCTCACTGGGGTGTGCTTGGGCGCCGGCGCGCCTTCCCGGTAGAACTTGTAGGTCAGGCTGTCATGCATGGCCTGGTAGGAGGCATCGACGATGTTGGGCGAGACGCCCACCGTGAACCAGCGGTTGCCCGCCCCGTCGGCGCTCTCGATCAGCACGCGGGTGGTCGATTCCGTGCCGGACTGGTTGAGGATGCGCACCTTGTAGTCCACCAGCCGCAGGTCTTCGATATATCTGGAATAGACGCCCAGATCCTTGCGCAGGGCTTCGTCCAGCGCCGCCACGGGCCCCTCCCCCTCGCCCACCGAGATGAGCCGCTGCCCGTCCACCAGCACCTTCACCGTGGCCTCGGAGACGGTGATCAGCTGTCCCTTGGCATTGTACCGGCGTTCGGAGAGCACGCGGAAGCTCTCCACCGTGAAATAGGTGGGCAGCTCGCCGAGGATGCGCCGCACGATGATCTCGAAGCTGGCCTCCGCCGCGTCATAGGAATAGCCCTTGAACTCGCGGTCCTTCACCTCTTCCAGGATACGGTCGATCCGGGGATCGCCGGGTGGCAATTCGATATTCAGGTCCGACAGCCGCGCCAGGACGTTGGAACGGCCCGCCTGGTCGGAGATGACGATGCGCCGCCGGTTGCCCACCACCTCGGGGTCGATATGCTCATAGGTCCTGGGGTCCTTCTGCACGGCGGAGACATGCAGGCCGCCCTTGTGGGCAAAGGCGGACGCGCCGACATAGGGCGCATGGCGGTCGGGCGCGCGGTTCAGCAGTTCGTCGAGCAGCCGCGAGGCGGAGGTGAGATCGGCCAGCCCCTCCTCCGTCACATTGGTTTTCACCGTCTCCACGAAACCGGGCTTCAGGACGAAGGACGGGATGAGCGTCACGATATTGGCGTTGCCGCAGCGCTCGCCCAGTCCGTTGAGCGTGCCCTGCACCTGCCGCACGCCGGAGCGCACGGCGGCCAGCGAGTTGGCCACGGCGTTGCCCGTGTCGTTGTGGCAATGCACGCCCAGCTGGCTGCCGGGGATATGCTGGGTGACTTCGGTGACGATGCGGCTCACCTCATGGGGCAGCGTGCCACCATTGGTGTCGCACAGCACCACCCAGCGGGCGCCATTGTCCAGCGCCGCCTTCAGGCAGCTCAGGGCGAATTCCGGGTTGGCCTTGTAGCCGTCGAAGAAATGTTCGGAATCGAACATGGGCTCGCGGCCTTCGCGGGCGATGGCGGCGATGGAATCGCCGATGAGCTTCAGGTTTTCCTCATTGGTGATGCCCAGCGCCACATCCACATGGAAATCCCACGATTTGCCGACGATGCAGACGGCATCCGCCTCGGCCTCCAGCAGCGTGCGCAGGCCGGGGTCGTTGTCCACGCTGCGGCCCGGCCGGCGGGTCATGCCGAAGGCCACCAGCCTGGCGTGCCCGAGGCTCGGCGGCTTGGCGAAAAAGGCTGTATCCGTGGGGTTGGCCCCCGGCCAGCCGCCTTCGATATAATCAATACCCAGCCGATCCAGCGTCTTGGCGATAATCGCCTTGTCCTCGACACTGAAATCGACGCCCTGCGTCTGGGCGCCGTCACGCAACGTCGTGTCGAAGAGATAGAGCGGGTCAAGCATGGTCATTTCGGTTCTCTGTTTCGGGTCGTTGTATCGTCATTCGCCGGTTTAACCGGCGAATCCAGAGTCCCTGGACTCGCCGATCAAGTCGGCGAGTGACGACTGGAGGCAATTATATCCGCCTCAACTTCGGGCCTTCAGGCGTGTCTTCCACTAAATAGCCCCCTTCCTTCAATTTGTCGCGGATTTCGTCCGCCCTGGGGAAATCCTTCGCCTTGCGGGCGGCCTGGCGATCTTCCAGGAGTTGCTGGGCCGCCGCTTCGTCCATGGACGTAACGCCGTCATGGCCCTCGCCAAACCGCCATGTCTCCAGATCGGTGGTCAGGCCCAATAGATCAATAGCGGCAGCCAGTTGCCCGATGATTTTCGAGCGATCTCTCTCATCCGCCTTGGTTGCCGTATTGGCGATGGCGTTCACCTCGGCGATGGCCTGGGGGGTGTTGAGGTCATCCTCCAGCGCGGCGATCACCGGCTCCGGGACCTCGCCCCTCTCGTGCGGCAAGTCGCCGAGGAGCCGGTACCAGCGGTCGAGCTGCTTCTTGGCGGCCCTTATGCCGTCTGCCGTGAAGTCCAGCGGCTGGCGGTAATGGGCGGAGAGGAGCGCCAGGCGGATGGCCATGCCCGGATGTTCGGCGATGAGGTCATGCACGGTGAAGAAATTGCCCAGGCTCTTGGACATCTTCTCGCCTTCCACCACCACATAGCCGTTGTGCATCCAGTACTTGGCGAACAGTTTTCCACCATGGGCGCAGGTGGACTGGGCGATCTCGTTCTCATGGTGGGGGAAGATGAGGTCCTGCCCGCCGCCATGAATGTCGATGGTGTCTCCCAGATGCTCCTCGATCATGGTGGAGCATTCGAGATGCCAGCCCGGCCGTCCCCGCCCCCACGGGCTCTCCCAGCCCGGCTGGTCGGCGCTCGAGGGCTTCCAGAGCACGAAATCCGCCGGGTCCTTCTTGTAGGGCGCCACTTCCACCCGCGCGCCGGCGATCAGGTCGTCCCTGTTGCGGCCGGAAAGGCGGCCATAATCCGCCATGGAGGGCACGTTGAAGAGCACATGGCCTTGCGCCGCATAGGCATGGCCGGCCTCGACCAGCCGCTCGATCATGCGGATCATGCCGGGCATATGCTCGGTGGCGCGGGGCGCGATGTCGGGCGGCAGGGCGCCCAGCATCGCCATATCCTCATTGTAGATGGCCGCGAACTTCTCGGAGACGGCCTCCACCGTCATCCCCTCCTCCGCCGCCTTTTTCATGATCTTGTCGTCGATATCGGTGATGTTGCGGGCGTAGGTCACCTTGGGATACTGCCGCCGCAGCAACCGCACCAGAGTGTCGAACACCACCACCGGCCGCGCATTGCCGATATGGGCAAAGTCCCAGACCGTGGGGCCGCAGACGTAAAGGCGGACATGGCCGGGGTCCACCGGCTGGAACACTTCCTTCTGCCGGCTCATCGTGTTGTGGATTTTAAGGGTCATGCTACCGATCTGTCGTTGAGACTGTCCTGCCGCGCAGCGAGAGCGTCAAAGCGCATCATCATCTCCTCGCACCGGGCGGCAATGGCGGGCTCTATGGCCGGGCGTTCGTTCTTCTTCAGCGAGGAGGTGAATATCCTGCGCGAGAAGTCGGGGCGGAACCCGATGCCGATCCAGGCAAAGAGCCTGGCGAAGGTGCTCTCCGGTATGCGGACACAATCCTCATAGCGCAGCAGATAGACATCCTCCCGCTTGTCCAGGCCCTGGTCGAAATAGGTCTGGTTGCGCAGATACCAGAAGATGGCGGCGCAGGACTCCTCCGTCAACTCGGGCGTAAAGTGCTCCTTGAGGAAGGCGCGGCA
>Ga0164243_10001135_pt1 | contig 45895 bp, 41 predicted proteins | sample OricompcompostOP_FD_108781 | JGI IMG/M metagenome (GOLD analysis project Ga0164243, IMG submission 108781) | Organic Plus compost microbial communities from Emeryville, California, USA - Original compost - Organic plus compost (OP) | ecosystem: Engineered > Solid waste > Mixed feedstock >...
CCGAGCATGACACCGGCCGCCGCGGTACGGCCACCGCCGCAGCCGCGTCCGCCCCGCTGCTCGGCCGGCGTTCTTCCCGGTCGTTCCGGGGCGTTCCCGATCGCGTCTCGGTGCGCCGTGCCGGAGCCCGTGGGCTCGGCCGGGGGAGCGTCAACTCCCGCCCGTAAACGTGCTGTTGGGTCGGCGCCGCAGCGCGTGCGGTACGTGGCGGGGCCGAGCTCCGGTGGCCGGGGGGCGGCCGGCCGCGGTACGGCCACCGCCGCAGCCGCGTCCGCCCCGCTGCTCGGCCGGCGTTCTTCCCGGTCGTTCCGGGGCGTTCCCGATCGCGTCTCGGTGCGCCGTGCTGGAGCCCGTGGGCTCGGCCGGGGGAGCGTCAACTCCCGCCCGTAAACGTGCTGTTGGGTCGGCGCCGCGGCGCGTGCGGTACGTGGCGGGGCCGAGCCCCGGTGGCCGAGGGGCGGCCCGCCGCGGAGGCGGCACCGCATTCCCGCTGGCACATCCGGCCCAAGACCACGGTGCGTACCGGCGAAATCACTGTGCCACCCGGTGTCACAGGCTCTGGTGGGGCCGCCGGGGCGGATAAAGCATGGAGGCATGCAGGACATTCCCAGCGTCCCGCCCGTGGTGGCGGCCTCGTTCGCCGTGCTCGCCGCGGTGAGCGACGCCGGACCGGCGGGCGCGAACGTCCACGACGTGTGCCGCGCCACCGGGCTGCACCGGCGCAGCGCCTACCGGCACCTCGGTTCGCTGCGGGCGCTCGGCATGATCGAGCAGACGGGCGAGCACACCGGGCGCTTCCGGCTGGGCCCGGCCGCGGCCGGGCTCGCGGTGCAGGCGTCGGACCAGAAGACGTTCCTGCGCCGTGCGCGGGCCTTCGCCGACTCGCTGACCGAGCGCACCGGGGAACCCGTACACGTCACCGTCTACGACCAGGGGACCGCCGTCACCATCGCGACCGCCTCCGGCGAAGTGATGCGCTCCACGGAGGCGGCGCCCGTGGTGCTGGGGTCGCGGCGGCCCGCGCACGCGTCCGCGAGCGGGAAGCTCTTCCTCGCCTACAACCGGACGGCCCTGTCCGCGTATCTGGTCCGGCCGCTGCAGTCCTTCACCGAGTTCACGATCGTGGACGGTGCGGCGCTGCGGGCCGAGTGCGCCGCGGTACGCAAGCGCGGCTGGTCGACGGACCAGCAGGAGAACCGGCTGGGCGTGAGCTGTGTGGCGGTGCCCGTGTGGGGCGTCAACCGGCGCGTGGTGGGCGCCATCGTCGTGTCCACGCAGCAGGAGGGCATCGAAGACGAGCGGCGCGCGGAGCTGCTGGGCCAACTGCTGCCCGCCTCCGAGGAGTTCACCCGGCTGATCGGGGGCGAGCCGCAGTGAGCACCCCGACGTGGCCGCAGCGGCCGGAACGTCCCGGCACCGAGGTGCTGCACCGGGTGCTCGACGCGGCTCGCCAAGCGGTCGAGCCGTACCGCGCGGCGGGCGCGGACCTGGAGCTGGATCTGTCCGTGGACCCGGTGACCGGAGCGCCCGTGCTGGCCGGCACCGTTCCGGACTGGGACGGCGCCGTACGGGCCGGGCACGCAGCGGCCGGGCGGTGGCGCGCGCTGCGTATGGCGCCCGGCGATGCGCCCGCGGTCGATGTCGTGGTGGACGTCCGCCCGGCACACGACGAAGCCGCCGGCCCGGACACCGCGAGCACTCCGGCGAACACCGCGAACACCTTGAACGCAGCGAACACCGCGAACACCGCGAACACAGCGGACACAGCGGGCAGTTGGGGCGCACCCCCCGGCGCGGGCGGCGCGCGGCTGCCCGCGCCCGTACCGTCGCCGCCGCACAGCGCGGACGCGGTCGTGGTCGGCGCTGGCGTCTGCGGGCTCGCCACGGCCCGCGAACTGGTGCGCCGCGGACTGCACGTCGCCGTCGTGGACGCGGCGGACCGGATCGCCGGCGGCGCCAGCGCGTGGAACAACGGCATGGTGCACCCGGGCCACGACTCGCTGCCCGGCACCCGCAAGGCCGCGCTCAACGTGGCGGGCAACGCCCAATGGGGCGCTCTCGCGGCCGAGTTGGGGCTGCCGTTCGCGCGCACCGGTTCGCTCGTCGTGGCCTTCGACGACGACCTGGCACGGCTCGACGCGATCGCCGCGCGTGCCCGGCGGAACGCGGTGCCGGGCGCCGAAGTGGTAGGCGGTGACCGGGCCCGCGCGATCGAACCGCGCCTGAGCACCGAGGTACGGGCCGCGCTGTGGACGCCGTCCACCGCGATGGTCGACCCGGCCGCCGCGTGTCTCGCGATGGCCGACGACATCCGCTTCCACGGCGGAACGGTCGTGCTGGGCGCGGCGGTTGAGCGGCTGCTCGTGGCGGACGGGCGCGTGGCCGGAGTGCGCTGCGCCGGCCGTGACCTGTGCGCGCCGCTCGTGGTCAACGCCGCCGGCGTACACGCGGACCTCCTCGCCGCCACCTCCGGGGCGCGGCGCTACAGCATCCATCCGCGCCGCGGCACTCTCGTGCTGTTCGACCCCGGCGTCGCGGACCGGCACGACATGAGCGTCGGCCCGGTGCCCGGCACCTACTCCAAGGGCGGCGGCATGACCGCGCGTCCGGACGGGCTGACCACCGGCGGCCCGACCGCCGTCGAGCAGCGGTCCCGTAGCGCGCAGCCGCCCGCGCCGGACGAGATCGAGGCCATCACGGCGCTCGGCCGCCGGCTGTTCCCGGCTTTCCCGGTCGAGTCGGCCGTGCACGCCGGCAGCGCCGTACGGGCCGCCACCTTCGGCGAGGACTTCGTCGTCGGGGCCGCGCCCGGAGTTCCCGGCCTGGTCGACGTCGCCGGCACGCAGTCTCCCGGCGTGGCCTCCGCGCCGGCCATCGCCGCCGCGGTCGTCGCCGAACTCGCCGCACTCGGCCGCCTGTCGGAGCGTCCGATCCCGTTCGTCCCGCGCGCCCGGCGCGCGGCCGCACCCCGAACAGTGGAGGAGCCATGACCGCCGTCCCCCATGTACTGGCCCTGGACGAGGGCACCACCAGCACCCGGGCGGTGCTGTTCGACCGGAACGGGCGGGTGGTGGACGAGCACCACGCGCCGCTGTCGGTGCACACGCCACGTCCGGGCGTCGTGGAACAGGACGCCGCCGAGATCGCCGACAGGTCGACGGCCGTACTGCGCGCGGCCGTCGAGTCCGCCGCCGCTGCCGGACGCGCCATCGCCGCGCTGGGCGTGACCAACCAGCGCACCGCGACGGTGCTGTGGGACCGGACGACGGGCGAGCCCGCCGCCCCGGTCATCGGCTGGCAGGACACCCGCGCGGCGCCCGAGGTGGAGCGGCTGCGCCCCGCGTGGGGCGAGCGGTTCACCGACCACGTCGGGCTCGTGCTGGCGCCCGCCTGCGTACCGCTGCACCTGTCGCTGCTGCTGCGCGACCCGCAGCTGCGGCGCCGCGCCGAAGCCGGCGAACTGCTCGCCGGCACTCCGGACAGCTGGGTGCTGTGGAAGCTGACCGGCGGCCCCGACGGCGGCCGGCACCTCACCTCCTACTCCAACGCCAGCTCGACCGGGGCGATGGACCTCGCCGCAGGCACCTGGTGGCGCCCGTGGCTGGACGAACTCGGCGTCCCGGAAGGGCTGTTCGCCGGCATCGTGGACGACGACGCGGACTACGGCAGCACACGGGACGCGCTGATCGGCGCCCGGCTGCCCGTACGCGCCGACGTCGCCGACCAGCATGCGGCCCTGTTCGGGCACGGCGGGTTCGAGGCGGGCTCGGTCAAGTGCACGCACGGCACGGGCAGTTTCGTGGACTTCAACATCGGGCCGGAGCCGGCCGTCACCCGGTCCGGGCTGGAGACCCGCTGCGCGTGGCGCACCGCGGCGCAGAGCCGCTACCTGCTGGAGGGCAACGCGTTCGCCACGGGCGGCGCCGTCGACTGGCTCGTGGACGGCATCGGCGTACTGGAGTCCGCGGACGCCCTCGACGCGGTCTGCGCCCGCACCCCCGATCCGGCCGGAGTGGTGTGCGTACCGGCGCTCTCCGGCTTCACCGCCCCGCACTGGGACCGGAGTTCGCACGGCGCCCTGCTGGGGCTGCACCGCGGCACCAGCGCCGCGCACCTCGTACGCGCCACCGTGGACGGCATCGCGCACACCGTGGCCGACCTGGTGCTGGTGATGGCCGAGCAGTCCGGCGTCGCTCCGCGGAAGATCGCCGCGGACGGCGGCCTCGCCCGCAGTGACGAACTGCTCCAGGCGCAGGCGGACTTCACCGGCGTCCCCGTCGAGCGCGCCGCCGACGCCGCCTACGTCACCGCGCGCGGCGCGGCCGGAATGGCCGGCGTCGCCGCCGGCGTGTGGGCCTCCGCCGCCGACTTCGACGGCACGCGGCGGCCGGGCCGGATCTTCCGGCCCCGGCTCCCCGCCGGACGGCGCGAAGCGGAGCGTGCCGCATGGCACGACGCGACCGAGCGCGCCCTCGGCTGGCGCCCCGCCGACGTCCACATCCGCGAGGAGAACGCATGACCGTCCAGCCCGAAGACGTCGCCGCGCTGCGTGCCGCACTCGGCGCCGACCGGCTGATCACCGACCCCGCGGCCGTCGCCGAACTGTCCGCGGACAGCTCCGCACGCAGCAAGAAGGCGGTGGCCGGCGGAGCACCGCCGGCCACCGCTGAGCTGGCCGTACGTCCCGCGGACACCGACGAGGTGAGCACGGTGGTGCGTTGGGCGAACGAGCACGGCGTACCGGTGACCGCCCGCGGCCGCGGCTCCGGCGTCGTCGGCAGCGGACTGCCCACGCGCGGCGGCGTGCTGCTCGACCTCTCCGCCCTGGACGCCATCGGCCCCGTGAACGAGACCGACCAGCTCGTCACCGTCGGCGCCGGCACCCTCGGCAGCGAACTGGAGGCGCACCTGGAGCAGTTCGGGCTGACCACCGGGCACTATCCGCAGTCGCTGCACCTGGCCTCGGTCGGCGGCTGGGTGGCGATGCGCGGCTCGGGCACGTTCTCCAGCCTGCACGGCAACATCGAGGAGCGCGTCGCCGACCTGCAGGTCGTCCTGCCGACCGGGGAAGTCCTCGACACCCGCTCCGTACCGCGCGCCTCCGAAGGCCCGGATCTGAAGCAGCTGTTCATCGGCTCCGAGGGCACGCTCGGCGTCATCACCGCGGTGACTCTGCGGCTGGTGCGGCGCCCGGCCGCGCGCCGGTTCGCGGCCGTGCTCTTCGACGGGCTCCAGCCGGCGGTGGACGCTGTGCGCGAGATCCTCGGCGCGGGTGTGCGCCCCGCCGTCGTCCGCGTCTACGACCCGGCCGAGTCGAAAGCCAAGCACGCCCGCTTCTCCGAACGCGACGGCTGGCTCACCGTGCTGCTCTTCGACGGCGACGCTCAACTCGTGCGCGTCCAGGAGGACATCGCGCTGGGTATCGCCGAACGGCACGGCGCCGAAGTGCTCGGCCCCGAGCCCGCGGAGCACTGGGAGCAGCGCCGCTTCGACTGGTCGTGGTTCTCCGACATGGTGGGACGCACCGGCGGCATCGCCGAGGCGATCGAGGTGACCACCACGTGGTCCCGGCTGCCGGAGCTGTACGAGGCGATGAGCGCCGCCGCCCGCACCACGATCCAGGACGTGATGGGCCACGTCTCGCACGTCTACGACCAGGGCGCCTCGCTGTACCTCATCGTGCGCGGCGAGTTCGGCACCGACGCCGAGGCGCTGCGCGCGTACGACGCCACCTGGCAGGCGGTCATGGAGGTGGTGACGGCGCACGGCGCCCGCATCAGCCACCACCACGGCATCGGCCTGGAGCGCGCGGCCTGGCTGCCGGCCGAACTCGGCGAGACCGGCATGGACGTGCTGCGCTCGGTGAAGCGCACCTTCGACCCCGGCGGAATCATGAACCCGGGGAAGATGGGGCTGTAGCCTTCGCCTTCTGCCCGGCCCCCGTACGGACCGGACCGAACCGGCCCGAACTCTCCAACAGCCCTGATTCCGCGCCCGGTTGCCCGCAACGGATTGACTGCTTGCGTGCGGGCGGCCGGGCGGCCCGGGCGGACCGCGCACGGTGCGCGGCTGCGGCGTCACCGCACCTCACGCACGGTGCCGCCGCCCGCGCGACGAGATCGTTATGCTCAATTGTCCTTGCATGTGGTGACGGTGGCCCCGAAGCTCATTAAGGTCCTCGCAACCGACGAGGACGGAGCTACACGCCGATGAGCGAAATATCGGTGACCAAGGACGCCGCGCCCGCAACGGACGAACTGGTCGTACTGCACAACGTCAACAAGCACTTCGGTGCTCTGCACGTGCTTCAGGACGTCGACCTGACCGTTGCGCGCGGCGAGGTCGTCGTCGTCATCGGGCCCTCCGGGTCGGGCAAGTCCACGCTGTGCCGGACGATCAACCGGCTGGAGACGGTCGACTCCGGCACCATCAGCATCGACGGCAGGCCGCTGCCGCAGGAGGGCAGGCCGCTGGCCCGGCTGCGCGCCGACGTCGGCATGGTCTTCCAGTCGTTCAACCTGTTCGCTCACAAGACGGTGCTGGAGAACGTGACGCTGGGGCAGATCAAGGTCCGCGGCACGGACAAGCAGACCGCCGAGCAGAAGGCCCGCGCCCTGCTCGACCGGGTCGGCGTCGGCACCCAGGCCGACAAGTACCCGGCCCAGCTCTCCGGCGGCCAGCAGCAGCGCGTGGCCATCGCCCGCGCGCTCGCGATGGATCCGAAGGTGATGCTCTTCGACGAGCCGACTTCGGCACTCGACCCCGAGATGATCAACGAGGTGCTCGAGGTGATGAAGCAGCTCGCCGAGGAGGGCATGACGATGGTCGTGGTCACGCACGAGATGGGCTTCGCACGCTCGGCGGCGAACCGCGTCGTGTTCATGGCCGACGGTCGGATCGTCGAGGAGACGACGCCGGAGCGGTTCTTCGACAGCCCGCGCAGCGACCGCGCGAAGGACTTCCTCGGCAAGATCCTCCACCACTGACCCGCGGCTGCGCGCCGGCAGCCGGCCCCGCCGAGCCACCTGACGAACCACCACCCGCCTTTGACCGACCGCAGAGCCAACTGCCCCACGCCGTAACGGCGTTCGGGCCCGGCCCGCCAGTCCCGGCCGTCCGGGTCCCGGACGCACGCGCCTCCGAGGGTGCCGGTCCCGCGCACCCGCGTCGGCCGCCGCACCGGCAGCCGCAAAGCCGCCGCCCCCCCGCTGAATCACCGACCAAGGGATGTTCACCATGAAGTTCCGCAAGACCGCCGCTTCGGTGGCCGTGGTCCTCAGCCTCGCCGTCTCCGTGTCCGCCTGCGGCGGCAAGAAAGGCCAGGCGGGCGACAAACCGGGCGGAGACACCGACGCCAAAGCGCTGCCGACGTACAAGGTGGCCAAGAACGTGCACGTCGACTCGGCGGTGCTGAAGAAGGCGCAGAAGCGCGGAAAGCTCGTCATCGGCGCCAAGTCCGACCAGCCCTACCTCGGCTTCCAGGACCCGAGCACGAAGAAGTACGAGGGCTTCGACATCGAGGTCGCGAAGATGGTCGCCGCCGACCTCGGCTTCGACCCGAAGAAGGACGTGCAGTTCAAGACCATCGACTCCTCGATCCGGGAGACCGCGATCTCCAAGGGCCAGGTGGACCTGATGGTCGGTACGTACACGATGAACGCCGAGCGCAAGAAGCAGGTCGCGTTCGCCGGCCCGTACTACATGGCCGGCCAGGACCTCCTCGTGCGCAAGAACGAGAAGTCGGTCAAGGGCCCGGACAGCATCAAGGGCAAGAAGGTCTGCTCGATCACCGGCTCCACGCCGCTGCAGAACCTGAAGGACAACAAGGCCAAGTACGGTGCGAAACCGGTCGAGTTCGGCAAGTACACCGACTGCGTCAAGCAGCTCCTCGACGGCCAGGTGGACGCCATGACCACCGACGACGCGATTCTCAAGGGCTACGCCGCGGAGCGTCCCACGAAGCTCAAGGTCGTCGGGAAGCCCTTCAGCAAGGAGCCGTACGGCATCGGTCTGAAGAAGGGCGACAAGAACCTGCAGAAGGCGGTGCTCGACGCCGTCGCGGCACACCAGAAGGACGGCAGCTACAAGAAGGCGTACGACGCGACGCTCGGGCGCTCCGGCTCCAAGTTCGAGGAGCCGCCGGCCCTGGAGCGCTGAGCCGGTAAGCCCGCCCGCGTCCACGGCGCCGCCCTCGCGTCCGTACGCCCGCCCGCACCCGCGCGGGCGGGCGTACGGGACGCGGCCGCACCGACCGCCCCGGAGACCCCATGAACGTACTGCTCGACAACCTGCACCTGTTCCGCGACGGATTCCTCGGAACGGTCTCGCTGACCGCCGCCAGCGCCGTGCTCGCGCTCGTGCTCGGCGTGCTCATAGCCGGCTTCCGGGTCTCTCCCGTGCCGCCGCTGCGGGCGTTCGGCACCGCGTGGGTGACGCTGCTGCGCAACACCCCGCTGACGCTGCTGTTCCTCGTCGCGTTCTTCGTGCTGCCGCAGATCGTCTTCCCCGGCATCAGCTCGTACGTGCTGGGCGTGCTGGCGCTCGGCTTCTACACGTCGTCGTTCGTGTGCGAGGCGGTGCGCTCCGGCATCAACACGGTGCCGCTCGGCCAGGCGGAGGCGGCGCGCAGCCTCGGCATGACGTTCGCGCAGACGCTGCGCACGGTGGTGCTGCCGCAGGCCACGCGGAGCGTGCTGGCGCCGATGAGCAGCATCATGATCGCGCTCACCAAGAACTCCGCCATCGCCGGCGCCTTCAACAACTTCGAACTCTTCGACGTGCAGAAGGTGTTGAGCGACAAGGGCTTCAACGTCCTGGTCATCTTCGTCTGGGTGGCGCTCGCCTACCTCGTGCTCGTCTTCCTCGTCAGCGGCCTGTTCCGGCTGCTGGAGCGCCGGCTGGAGGTCGCCCGATGAGCGCCACCGTCCTCTTCGACGCCCCCGGCCCGAAGGCCCGGCTGCGCAACCGCGTCTGCGGCGTCGCCGGCACGCTCGTGCTGCTCGCCCTCGTCGGTTTCGCCGTCTACCGGCTCGCCGCCAAGGGCCAGTTCGACGGCGCCATGTGGGACATCTTCAACTACGCCGGCGTACGCAACTCGATCGTCCAGGGACTGCTCAGCACGCTCCAGGCGTTCGCGATGGCCGGGGTGCTGTCGCTGGTGCTCGCGGTGCTGCTGGCGGTGGCGCGGCTGTCCGACCACAGGGCCGTCAGCCTGGCCGCCACCGGCGTCATCGAACTCTTCCGCGCCGTACCGCTGTTGATCACCATCTATGTTCTGTGGGTGGCCGCGTTCACCAGCCAGCCGCTGTGGGCCGTCGTCTTCGGGCTGACGCTCTACAACGGCGCGGTGCAGGCCGAGGTGCTGCGCGCGGGCATCCTCGCCGTGCCCAAGGGCCAGAGCGAGGCCGCGTACGCGCTGGGCATGAGCAAGCCGCAGGTGATGGCGACGGTGCTGATCCCGCAGGCCGTACGCGCCATGCTGCCGACGATCGTCAGCCAGCTCGTCGTCACGCTCAAGGACACCTCGCTGGGCTTCGTGATCACCTACGAGGAACTGCTGTACGCGGGGCGGCAGATGGCGAACACCATCCTCGTCGGCGGCGAGAACCCCTACGTTCCGGTGGTGCTCGTCTTCGGCGCCATCTATGTGGCGATGTGCCTCGCCCTGTCCGCGCTCGCCCACTGGATCGAGCGGCGCGGGCGGCGCGCCAAGACCGGCATCGCGGTGGCGGACGCGGAGTCCGCGACGCCGGACCCGGGCGCCGTGGGCGGCCGCGCCGGCTGAGCCGGCCGCCGAACCGGCGGGCGGCGGCGGCCGGTTGCGGGCCGGGAGCGGGACTCCGGCGGCCCGGTCCCGGCTCCGGCGCCTCCCGGCCCTCCGCCCCGGCCGGCAAGCCGCCCGTCAACGGACCGCACCGCCCGCGGAGTTCGACCGCCGCGGCCTCGCCTTCGCTCGGGCTTTCGCTCCGGCCTCCGTTCCCGCCCTCGCCGAGCGCGACCGGAGCAGCGCCGCGGTCCGAGCGGTGAGCAGCGCCCCGGACGCGAGCGCGTTCGCCGCCAGCCACACCGCCAACCCGGGCCAGACGTAGGTGAGTTGCCACAGCGTGCCGGACCGGTTCATCAGCAGCCCGAACAGGTCGGCGGCCGTGCCGAGCAGGACGAGCGGAACCGTGTACGGCAGGAGCCGCAGCGCCACCCGCCACGGACGGCGCCCGCGCATCCGTGCCGCCCAGCCGCCGGCCCGGCGGACGCCGAGCGCCGCCAGCGCGAGCGCCAGCAGCGAGAGCGCGCCGAGCACCGGATCCGAGGTCGAGGAGAACGGCGCGGTCACCTTCGGCTGCTCGCCCTGCACGAGCCGGACCAGGCCGTCCGCCAGATTGACGCTGTCGTCCCCGGAGTTCATCCCGGTGTTGCTGGTGACCGCGATCCCGTAGCCGCTGCCGGGCAGCAGCACCTGGAACGAGTTCTGGGTGAGCAGTTCGCCGCCGTGCTCGATCCGGAGCGGGCCCGGGCCCTCGCGCTGCGACCAGCCCATCGCGTACGTGTCGTGCCGCGGAGCGCCCGGGCCGCGCGGCGGCGTGTGCATGGTGGCCAGCGACCGCGCGGATACCAGCCGCCGGCCCTGCCGGGTGCGGCCGTCGCCGTTCTGCAGCGCCAGCCAGCGCCCCAGATCGCCGGCGGTCGTGACCACGTCGTAGGCGCCGCCGGTGAACCAGTGCGGATGGGCGCGTTCGACGACCGTCCCGAAGGCGCGTACGTAGCCGCGGGCGTGCTCCGGCATCGCGTCCGTGGTCGCGGCGGTACGCGTGTGAACCATGCCCAGCGGGCGCAGCACGTGCCGGGACAGGTAGTCGGGGTACGGAAGCCCGGACACCACCTCGACCAGGCGGGCGGCGAGCGCGTAGTTGGGGTTGTGGTAGTTCCACGCGGTGCCCGGTGTGTCGGCGAGGCGGGCCGGGCGCAGCTTCGCGACGGCGTCGGACAGGCTGTGTGCGGGCGGCAGCCGCAGCTCCGGGTGGGTCGAATCGGCCATGCCGGAGGTCTGGTCGAGCACCTGCCGCACGGTGATGCGCGCGGCCCGCGGGTCGGCCATACGGAACTCGGGGAGGTAGCGGCGCACCGGCCGGTCCAGGTCGACCTTGCCCGCCTCGACGAGCTGCAGCACCGCGAGTGCGGTGAACGACTTCGACATCGAAGCGATCGGAACCGGAGTGCGTTTCGTCATACGGGCGCCGTCGGCGGTGTGCCCGTAACCGGCCGCGTACAGCGTGCGGTTGCCCTTGGTGACGGTGACCGTGGCCCCGGGCAGTCCGGTCTCGGCCAGGTACGTGCGTACGTAGCGGTCGATGGCGCGCGGGGTCGGTGCGGCGTGCGGTGCGCTGTCGTGGGAGGCCGCGGCGGCGGCCGGTGCCGGCTCGGCGAGCAGCGGCACCGCAGCCGCCAACAGCGCTGCGGCGAACGGCAGTACGGCCCGCGCGCCGCGGGCGCGGAACCCCGTCCGGCTCCAACGCCTCGACCTGATCGGCTGGTTCGTCTCTCGTGTCATGCCTGGCATTCCAACCGCCCGCCGCCCGCGGCACATTGGCGTACGGACGAGGTCCGGGGTAGTGCCAGCACTACCGTGCCGGCCTGCGCGCCTCCGCTACATTGCTGCGGATGCGTCCCGAGACCGCCTGGCAGGCCCTGGCCCAGGGGCCGTTGAGGTTTCTGACCTCGGCGTGGCCCTGGCGGTCGCTGGCGTACCTGCTGTCCGGGGTGGTGTTCGGCTCCGTCGCCGGATTCGTGCTGCTGGTGCTGGCCGCCGCCGGACTGGTGCTGCTCGCGGTCGCGGTGGGCGCCGCGCTGCTGCTCGCCGTCGTTCTCGGCAGCGTCCTGGTGGCGCGGGTCGAGCGCTGGCGGCTGCGCCTGGTGGACCTGGAGCCGGCCCCGGACCCGCACCGTCCTCCCGAACGTCCGGGCCCGCGCTGCCTGTTGACGACCCGGCTGCGGGAACAGGCCACGTGGCGCGAACTCGGTTTCGCGGCCGTGTCCTCGACCGCGCTGTGGTGGATGGACTTCCTGGTGCTCGCCTTCGCCCTCGGTACGCCGGTGCTGTTCGCGATGTCGCCGCGGGACGACCCGCACGCCTGGCCCTGGCTGATAGCCGCCGCGTGCATGGTGCCGGCCGCGCCGTACACGCTGACCGCGTGGGCCGGGGCGCGGGCCGCGCTCACCCGGGTGCTGCTGGCGCCGCGCGACCGGGAGCTGGGCTCGGAGCTGACCCGGATTCGGGCGTCGCGGGCGCGCCTCGTCGACGCCTTCGACGCCGAACGGCGCCGTATCGAACGGGACTTGCACGACGGCGCCCAGCAGCGGCTCGTCTCCCTCAACGTGGCGCTGGGCATGGCGCGCCTGGACTCCGCACCGGAATCCGCGCTGTCCCGCCAACTCGCCGACGCCCAGGAGCAGTTGACGCTCGCCGTACACGAACTGCGGGAACTGAGCCGCGGCGTGCACCCGAAGTCCCTCACCGACCACGGGCTCGCCGCGGCGGTCGACGACCTCGCCGCGCGTACCACCGTGCCCGTGGCCGTCGACATCCGGCTGCCGCACCGGCCGCCCCAGCGCGTCGAGACCACCGCGTACTTCGTCGTCGCCGAAGCCCTCGCCAACGTCGCCAAGCACAGCGGCGCCGAACGTGCCCGCGTCCAGGCGAGGTTGCGTACGGACCTGCTGACGCTCGACGTGTGGGACGACGGCGTCGGCGGCGCGGACCCGGACGGCGGCAGCGGCCTGACCGGGCTCGCCGACCGGGTCGCGGCCGCGGGCGGACGGCTGCGCCTGTCCAGCCCGCAGGGCGGGCCCACCCTGGTGCACGTGGAGATCCCATGCCGCTGAACGTCGTGCTGGCCGAGGACTCGGCCCTGCTCCGGGACGGACTGGTGGGCGTGCTGACCCGGTTCGGGCACCGGGTGCCGGCGGCCGTCGCCGACGCGGGCGCCCTCGTCGACGCCGCCCGCGCACACCGCCCCGACCTGATCGTCACCGACGTGCGGATGCCGCCCGGCAACAACGACGACGGGCTGCGGGCCGCCGTCCGCCTCCGCCGCGACCGCCCCGACCTGCCCGTGCTCGTACTGAGCCAGTACGTCGAACAGTCCTACGCCGCGCACCTGTTGGACCTCGGCGGCGACTCCGGCGTCGGCTACCTGCTCAAGGACCGCATCAGCGCGGTCTCCGAGTTCGCCGACGCCGTGACCCGGGTCGCGGCCGGCGGCACGGTCATCGACCCGGACGTCGTACGGCAGCTGCTGCACCGGCGGCACGATCCGCTGCAGCGGCTGACGGCACGCGAGACCGAAGTCCTGTCGATGATGGCGGAGGGCCACGCCAACGGCGAGATCGCCCGCGCCCTGTACGTCACCGAGGCGGCCGTGAACAAACACGTCGGCTCGATCCTGCAGAAGCTGGACCTGCACGTCGACGGCAACGGCCACCGCCGCGTCCTCGCCGTCCTGGCCTTCCTGCGCGGCACGGGGCGGTGACCCGCAGGCCCCAAGTCGGCCCGGATACCGGCGAGTTCGCACCGAGGGGCGCACACGGGCCGGGGCCGTGCCCGCGGTCGCCGGTAAGGCCCGGGGCCGACGAACGGTGCGCCGTTCAGCGGCCGCTCTTGCGCCCCACGAGGTGGAACACGCGGCTGAGTCGCCGGTACGGATCCCGGCGGGCGGCCTCCAGCTCGACCGCGGCCATCGCCGCCACCTCCTCGGCGTCGCCCGGGTCCAGCCGCGCTCCGCCGAATTCCAGCCAGTCGGCGAACAGCCATACGCCGTACCAGCGTTGGGGCTCCACTCCGTGCCGGCGCAGCAGTTCACCCAGCTCCTCCACCGTGTCGGCGCGGCCCGGCACGCCCAGTACGCCGATCTCGTGCCGGGAGTCGAACGCCGCGAGCGCGTCGTCCCAGCGCCGCTCCAGCGCGGGACGCACCGCCATCGCCCGGGCGTTGCCGGTCATGAGCGACACGATGCCGCCGTCGGCGGCGCAGCGGCACAACTGCCCGACCAGCGGCTCCGGTTCGTCCAGATATCCGAGCACGCCGTGGCACAGCACCCCGGAGAAGCGGCGGCCGTGCACCGCCTCGTCGGCGTTCTCGCCGGCGGCCTGCACGAGCGTCACGCGCCGCCGGGCCTCGGCGGGCAGCCGCTCCAGCCGTGCGCGAGCCTTGTCGAGCATCGCCGCCGACGGGTCGAGCAGCGTCACCTCGTACCCGGCGCGGGCCAGCGGGAACGACTGGTGGCCCGCGCCGCCGCCCACGTCGAGCACGGGCGCGGGCACCGGCGGCAGCTGCTCCAGCAGCTGGTGGTGCAGCACGTAGGTGCGTACGTGTCCTTTCACGGACGCGTACGCCTCGTCGGCGAAGCGGTCGGCCAGCTCGGCCCAGAGGTCGTCGTCCACCGCCACAGAGGGTAGGGGCCGGGTCCGCCGCGGACCGCCGTACCCGGAAAGTCGTTTCCCCGCCGCGCCGCAGCCGTGCGAGGCTCGGCCGATGGCAGCACCACCGGACGGCACCGCCTCTCGGCCCGAACTCGACCTGCTGCGCTGGCAGTTCGACATGACCTGGTCGCTTTTCGAGTACCACCTGGAGCGGCTGGAACCCGACGACTTCCTGTGGGAGCCCGTTGCGCACTGCTGGACCGTGCGCCGGGCCGGCGACGGCACGTGGGTGCCGGACTGGGCGGAGAGCGAACCCGACCCCGTCCCGCTGCCGACCGTCGCCTGGCTGAGCTGGCACACGGGCTGGTGGTGGTCCGTGGCCGCCGACCACGCGCACGGCAGACCGCCCCGCGAGCGCGGCGACATCAGCTGGCCGGGCCCGGGCGAGCCCGCCGTGGCCTGGCTGCGCGGCCTGCGTACGGACTGGCTGGCGGCCCTGGACCGGCTCACCGCCGCCGACCTGGCGGCGACCGCCCCGTTCCCGTGGCCGGCGGACTCCGGGCACACCGTCGCCCACATGCTGGCCTGGGCGCACGCCGAACTGATGAAGAACGTCGCGGAGATCGGCCAACTCCGGCTCCAGCGCGCCGCGTTCGCGGCACCGGCGCCGGGGCGGTAGCCCGCCGGCCGGCGGGCCGGCTTTCCTGACCGCCGGCCGGCGGTCAGGTGGCCGGTGTGCTGTCCGGCTCCGGCGCCGCTTGGCGCCCGGCGGCGGACCGGCTGCGGTGTCCGGGGTCGGTCTCGGAGCGCAGGGGGAGACTGAGCGCCGCGGCCACGAGGTAGAGCGCGACGAACGTCCAGACGATGGCGCCCATGTGCGCGGTGCCGCCGAGGAAGCCCACGACGGCGGGCCCGACGAAGGCGGAGAGCCCGGCCGCCAGGCTGTAGACGCCGAGGGCGTTGGCGCTGTCGCCGGGCCGGACCATGCTGGGCATGAGTGCCGTCAGCGGTACGAAACCGGCCAGTCCGATGCCGAACACGGCCCAACACAGCAGCGTCACGGTGAAGTTCGGGCCGACGGCCTGCGGCACATAGTAGAGCAGCAGCATGCCCGCAGCGCAGGTGACGCAGCCGAACCAGGTGACGGTGCGCCGCCAGCCCAGCCGGTCGCCGACGATGCCGAAGACGAGGTTGGCGAAGATGTTCGCGGTGTAGACGCACGTGACCAGCAGCAGGTAGGTGTCCTGCGAGAAGCCGATGGTGCGCGTGAAGTAGATCGGTGCGACGACGAACAGCGCGAAGTTCGGCGTGGTGTTGACGAGGCGTACGAACGCTCCGGCGCTGACGCGCGGATCGCGCAGGATGGTCACTCCGCGGGCGAGTTCACGGAGCGAGGAGCCGTCCTCGGTTCCGGAGGGGCCCGCGTCGTCGAGGTTGCGGACGCCGAGCAGGGCGCTGAGTGCGCCGAGCGTGGTGAGCGCGACCGCGACCCAGAACGTGGCGTACTCGCCGATGAGCGGGATGGTCGCGCTGGCGACGAGGGACCCCAGCGTGGGCAGCCCGGCGCCGAAGACGAACCAGAACCAGCCGACGGAGGTGCCTCGTTGGTGTGCGGGCGCGGCTTTGGTGAGCCAGACGAGGAACGCGAAGGCGAAGAAGGGATAGCCGATGCCGCGCAGTCCGTACAGCACGGTGACGAGCGTGGCCGAGCGGCCGGGGACCGCCAGCGCGAGGAGCAGGACTTCGAGTACGACCCAGACGACGGCGCCGATCAGCATGACCCGGCGCGGCCCGAGCATGGCGGAGAGGGTTCCGGCGAGCCAGGAGCCGGCGGCGACGAAGATGCCGTAGACGCTGATGGTGGTGGCGACGTGGCCGGGGGCGAACCCCTGGTCCTCCAGAAAGGGCGAGAGGTAGTTGCTCTCCACACCGTCGCCGATCATGAACAGCAGGACACCGAGGAAGCCGGGCAGCAGCGGGGCGGGCAGTCCGAGCCTGTCGAGCAGCCGCGGTGCGGAAGTGGCGGGCGTGGGTGGCGCGTTCGAAGACATGGGCTTCCTTCGGCGTTGAAGGGGCCGCCCTGCGGCGCTCGTGCGCCGGGGCGGGAGAGCGGGTGGGCGGGCAGCGGGGCGGGTCGCCTCGACGGAAGCGGGGCCGGTGGTCTCGTGAACCGGGGGGAGGGCCGACGACGGCTCGGGGTGTCAGCGTCGTAGGAGCCGGGTTCCGGGCCGGTGGTGCCGGGTGGGCCCGGTGGGCGCGGTGGGAGCGGGGGCCGGTGCCAGCGCCCGGGCGGCGTCGGCCTCCCAACCGCAGGCGGCGGCTGCGAGCAACGCGGCGCCGACGGCGGTCACTTCGGGTTCGGAGAGGACCGTGACGGGTTGTCCGGTCACGGCCTGTTTGACGGCGATCCAGCCGGGCGAGCGGGCCCAGCCTCCTGCCGTGTGCACGGCGAGGTCACCGGCGCCCGCCTGCTCGGCCTGCTCGGCGATCGCCTGCACCGCCTGCCCGGACCGCTTGGCGAGAGCGCCGAGCACGGCGGAGGCACGGGAGGCCGGCGCCTCGGGGGCGCCGGGTGCGTAGGCGGGCTCGGCACCGCCGGCGGCACCCGGCAGGAACGCATCGGTCAACAGGTGTTCGTCCGGGGCGAGTTCACCGGAGACGATCCGCTGGATCGCCTCGCCGACGGCCGTGTCCCCGGAAGCCCACTGCACGTTGCGGGCCAGCTCCTCGACGTGCAGCAGCGTGGTGCCGTCGCTGCGGATCCCGGCCGCCGTGTCGGTGCCGTCCGGTACGTCGGGGTGCGGTGCGGGCGACTGGAACACGACCACCTCGGCGGTTCCCATGGAGTCCAGGATTGCGCCGGGGCTGAGCCGGTCGACTCCCCAGCCGCCGACCGGATGGTCGTGGCCGCCCGCGACGACCACCGCGTCGTCGGCGAGTACGCCGGCGCCGCCGAGGCGCTCCGAACGCAGCGGCCCGACGGGCAGCCCGGTGCGCACCACCGGCGGCAGCAACTCCCGCGTCCCCAGGGTCAGTCGGACCCGTTCCTCGACCCAGCGGCGGCCACGGGTCTGCCAGGCCGCCGTACGCGCGGCGAGGGTGTCGCTGAGGAAAGGGGAGGCGGACCAGCGGCAGGAGGCGTAGTCGGTCAGGGACAGCCACGCCGCCGCCCGCTCCGCTCCTTCCCGGCGCCGGGCCCAGGCCCAGCCGACGAGCGTGCGCGCCGGGTCCGCCGCCGTGCCCAGGTCCGCGGCCGGAGCGAGGTGCGGCTGCAACTCCCGGAAGACGCCGGTGCGTTGCGGGGCGAACCAGGCGAGAGCGGGAGTCAGCGGCCGCAGCGCCTCGTCGACGAGCACGCCGTCCTCGCCCACCCCCGCCGCGCACACCGCCCGTACCGCGAAGCGCTCGCCGCAGACCTCCAGGACCAACTCCTCGACGAGGTCGAACAGTTCGGCGGCGTCGACGGACGGGCCGGCGCGGCGCGGCGTCGCGCGGCGGGCCCGGGCGACGACGCGTCCGTCCTCGTCGAGAGCCGCGACCTTGGTGTTGGTGCTGCCGATGTCGACGCCGAGGACGACGCCCACACGTGCCGACGGTGTTCCCACGTGCGTCATCTCCTTTGACCGACGCTGCTGTCGGCCGCCGTGCGGATCAGTCCGGGAAGCTGACGCTGCGGGTGAGAGAGGCGACCTCGGCCAGCACCTTGTCCGCCGCCTCGCGCTCGCGCTGCCAGATGTTACGGCCGACGATGACGCCGCGGGCTCCGGCCCGGAGCGTCCGTCCGACGGCGTCGACCGTCTCGGCGGGTTCGCCGCTGAGCGGCCCGCCCGCGATGACGAGCGGCACCTGCAACTCTTCGACGAGCCTGCGGGTGCGCTCCTCGCCGGGGAACGCGATCTTGACGATGTGCGCGCCGAGGTCGTACGCGATGCGTGCGACCTTCTCCTCTTCGGCCGCGACCTCCTCGGTGCGCGGCGCTCCGATGAGGACGGGTTCCAGGACGAGCGGTATGTCCCACGCGTTACAGGCGGCGACGACCTGTCCCACGCGGGTGCACAGGGCGGCCCGCTCGGAGCGGGAGGTGTTCCAGGGGAAGAGCATCTTGACCGCGTCGACTCCCATGCGTACGGCGTCCTCGACGCTGGTGATGAGCCCGTGCGAGCCGCCTCCGTCCAGGTTCTCGAAGTCGTAGTAGGTGTCGATGGTCAGCACCCGCGTCAGGTGCGGGTGGCGGGCGAAGAAGTGCTCGGTCTGCCTGGCCTGGCCCGGGGTCAGCATGAAGCCGGTGATGTCGCTGTCCGCCCAGGCCGCGAACGGGGACGAAGGGGTCTCAAGACCCTCGATCCGGTTGAAGATCAGGCCGTGGTCGACGGGCATGATGATCGCCGCCCGGTCGCTGGGGAGGGTCCGGCGCATCCGGTATTCCATGGTCATGGCTGACTCGGCCTTTCGTCGCTCGCCTCCCGCACACCCTGCGATGCCCGGCGGCTTCCGTTCTTGTACGTACAGTCCGTACCGTCCGAACCGTAGGCAGGAGCGTGTGGACCGTCAATAGCGGCGAAACGGAGCGGACCGTGAAGCGCCACCTGCTCAACCGCCCCGGAGAACGCCGTCGCCGAGGCACCGGACAGCCGTGCGGTGCGCGCCGCCTACGATGGGGAGGCACGGGGGCAGCACCAGTTCAGCGGAGGGGACGCGCAGCGTGACGACAACCGGGGCCATCGACCGTCACTCCTCGACGCCCTACTACCAGCAGCTCGTCAACGTGCTCGAACAGCGCCTCGGCAAGGGGGAGATCGCGGCCGGAGAGCGGCTGCCCAGCGAGAACGAGCTGTGCAACGAGTTCGGTCTCTCGCGGGCGACGGTGCGTCAGGCACTGCGCGAGCTGGAGACCCGCGGGCTCGTCGCGCGCATCGCACGCCGCGGAGTCTTCGCCAGCGAGCCCGGTACCGAGCGGGGCTGGGTCATCCAGGAGCGCGAGGGCTTCCTGGAGAACGCGGTCGGCCACCAGAACCGCTCGGTCACCACCAAAGTGCTCGACCACGGCCCCGCCCTGCTGCCCGCCTCCGCCTGCCGGGATCTGCACGTACCGGAGAACACCGCGGGCTACCAGCTCGTGCGGCTCCGGCTGCTCAACGACGTCCCCGCTCTCTACAGCATCAACTACAGCCCCCCGGCGCTGGTCCCGGTCGTGGCCGGAATGCGGGAAGTCCTCGAAGGACGCGCCTCGTTCAGCGAAGCGCTCGCGGCCGCGGGCTACATCCTGGGCGGCGCCCACCGCGCGATCCGGGCCGTGGCACCCTCCCGCGAGATCGCGCAGGCCCTCGACATCGGCCCCACGGCACCCACGCTGCACATCCGCTCCACGTCGTGGACGCGCAAGGGGGAGCGCTTCGACGTGTACGACACCTGGGTGCGCAGCGACGTCGTGCCGCTGGAGGTCAACGTGGACGCCACGGCCGCCGCCGGCGGCTGACCGCCGACTCTCAGCTCTCCAGGCCGAGTTGCCTGCTCTGCCCGGCCGGTACGAGGTACGGGCGGCCGCGGAGCACGATGCGGACCGGCGCGTGCTCGGAGGGCGGGACCGTGACGCGTACGTGGTCCCGGCGCACGTGGAGGTCGACGCCCCAGTGGCCGCGGTAGCGGAGCGGAAAGCCGTACTCGGAGAGCTGAGGCAGCGGAACGGGGTCGAGGTGCAGGCCGTCGGCGCGGGGCTCCAGGCCGGTGAGGCCGCGCTGCAGAAGGTCCAGGGTGCCCGCCATCGCACCGAGGTGGATGCCTTCCTCGGTGGTGCCGCCCTGCAGGTCGGCGATGTCGCTCGTGAGCGACTCGTGGACGTAGCGCCAGGTGTCGCCGCGGCGCTCGCGGGCCAGCACCCACGCGTGCACCAGGCTGCTGAGCGTGGAGCCGTGGCTGGTGCGGCGCAGGTAGTAGTCGACGGTGGCGCGCCAGTCCGCGTCGGTGAGTTCGTATCCCAACTGCCGGAAGAGGCGCCGGAGTTCGGCGGGCGAGAAGAGGTAGCCGAGCATGAGGACGTCGGCCTGCTTCGAGGCGCGGTAGCGGTTGACGCTGTCGCCTTCCGCTTCGAGGATCCGGTCGAGCCGCCGGATGTCGCCGTACCGCGCGCGGTAGCGCTCCCAGTCCAGCTCCGCCAGCTCGCCGTAGCCGTCGAACTGGCTGATGACGCCCTCGTGCCGGGGAATGTGCAGGCCGTGGGCGACCTCCGCCCAGCGGTCGGTTTCGGCGCTCGTCAGCCGCAGCAGCTCGCGCAGGTCGCGGTGGCGCGGCGCGGGCAGTTCGTCCAGCAGCTCAAGGGCGCGCGCGAGGACCCAGGCGGCGGTGGCGTTGGTGTAGGCGTTGTCGGTGAGGCCCGGGGCACCGGCACCGGGGTAGCCGTCGTGGAACTCGTCGGGGCCGACCACTCCCGAGATGCGGTAGCGGCCCAACTCCCCGTCCCAGCAGGCGCCGTCGGCCCAGAACCGCGCGATCTCCAGCAGCATCTCCGCGCCCCGGGTGTGCAGGTACGCGGTGTCCTGCGTGGTGCGGCAGTACCGCCAGACGTTGTACGCGACGGCCGAGCCCACATGGTGCTGGAGGCGCGAGTGGTCCGGGATCCACCGCCCGGAGCGCGGGTTGTAGTGGACGGCCGGCGACTCCTCGCGCCCGTCGCTTCCGCTCTGCCACGGGTACTGTGCGCCGCTGCGGCCGGCTTCGGCCGCGTTGCGGCAGGCGCGCGGCAGCCGCCGGTACCGGTAGTCGAGCGCGGCCCGACTCGCGTCCGGCAGATGCAGGTTGAGGAACGGCAGCACGAACAGCTCGTCCCAGAAGACGTGTCCGCGGTACGCCTCGCCGTGCAGCCCGCGCGCGGGCACGCCCACGTCCAGCGCGGCCGTGTGCGGCGAGACCGTCTGCAGCACGTGGAACAGGTGCAGACGCAGGATGCGGCCGGCCTCGCCGGGCACGTCGAGGCCGGCGGTCCGCCACAGTCGCCGCCACGCGCTGCGGTGGCTCGTGCGCAGCCGGTCGAATCCGGGCGCGGTACCGGCCTGTTCGACGGCGGCCTCCAGCGGTGCGCCGGTCTCCGTGTCCCGTGAGGTGTGCAGCGCGACCGTCTTCTCCAGCACCACCGGGCGCCCCGGCTCGACTGGTACGCGAAGCGTCTCGCCCGCCGTGCGCGGTGCGAGCAACGGCCGCCGTACGACGTCCGGTTGAGCCGGCGCCCCGGCCGGTGCGTCCGCCGGGGCGGCGAGCACGTTGCGGGCGGCCAGCGCGATCCGCGTCGCCGACCACGTCGTACGGCACTGCAGCCACACCGTCCCGTTGCCGGCGCTGCCGGTGCGCCAGTGGGTGAGGTGCCGGTCGGCGAGCCCGCGGTAGCGCGGTACGCCGCAGTTGCGTACGTCGCCGTCGATCCCGGAGTGGATCTCCAGCTCTCCGGACCAGTCGCCCGGAGTGAACGTGAGCCGCAGCGCGGCGAGATGGGGGTGGCGCATGTGCACCAGCCGGCTCTCCTCCACGCGCAGCGTCCTGCCGTGCGCGTCCCGAAAGGCCGACCGGCGCGTCAACTCGCCGTGCCGCAGGTCCAGTCGCTGTTCGTGGTGGCGCAGCTCGGGGGAGTCGGGCGTGAGCCAGGAGGACTCGTACGGGTCGCGTTCACCGGCCCCGCGCTGCTCGGCTGCGGGGCGGAGGCGGTAGTGCACGGGCAGCCAGTTCGGCAGGTTGACCAGGTCCTCGTGCTCGGTGTCGTGGCCCGCGACGCGGGAGGTGAGGCGGTTGTAGCAGCCGGCCGCGTAGGTGCCGGGATAGTGGTGTGCCCCGGCCCGCGCCTCGCAGGCGGCGCCGCGCGTGGCGAAGTACCCGTTGCCCAGCGTGCAGAGCGCCTCGCGGAGCCGCTGCGCGTCCGGGTCGTACCCCGCGTACGACCACGTCCAGGCGTCTACGGCCATGCCCAAGCGTCCACGGTCGGTCCGTCCTCTCCGCCGGGCGACCACGGCCGGCGGAAGCGGCACCGGCCCCGTCGCCTCCCGTCACGGTAACCGGAGCGGAATCCGGCCGCGCGGGCGTCGCGGTGGCGTCGCCGGGTGCGGCGGGCGGCGCGTAGGGACGTTCGGCCCAGCGGTGCGGTCCGGGCGGGCCGGGGGCGGCGGGCCCGGGTGCGGGAAGCCGGGCCGCAGAGACCGCCCCGGGGGGCGGCCGGACCGCGCAGAGGAGGACGACCCATGGCCGTGAGCGCTCCGAGCCTGCGCACCGTGGCCGACGTGATGACGCACGCCGTCGTCGCCGTCGGGCGCGGGGCCCCGTTCAAGGACATCGTGGCCACGATGCGGAAGTGGAACGTCAGCGCGCTGCCGGTGCTGGAGGGCGACAGCCGCGTCGTCGGCGTCGTCTCGGAGGCGGACCTGCTGGCGAAGGAGGCGCACCACGACGCACCGCCGCGGCTGTGGGAACGCCCGGAGCGTATGGCCGAGTTGGAGAAGTCGGCGGCGAGCACGGCCGGCGACCTGATGACGGCGCCGGCGGTGTCCGTGTCCGCCGACGCCCCGATCAGCGAGGCGGCGCGGATCATGGCGTGGCGGCGCGTGAAGCGGCTGCCCGTGGTGGACCGCGAGAGCCGGCTGGTCGGCATCGTCAGCCGGGCCGACCTGCTGCGGGTGTTCCTGCGCGGCGACGACGACCTCGCGCGGGAGATCCGCCGCGACGTGCTGGGGATGATGCCGGGGGAGCTGTCCCACCTCGGAGTTCAGGTACGGGACGGCGTGGTCACGCTCGCGGGAGAACTGCCGGATCCGTCGATGGCGCCGGTCCTCGCGCGGCTGGTGCGGTCGGTCGAGGGCGTGGTGGATGTGCGCTTCGAACCGGAGGGTTCCGCGGACCGCCCCGGCGAGGAACACCCCGTCACCTCGGGCGCGTACGAACGGGCCCGGGAGGCGTACGGCAGAGCGGAGCGGCCGCTGGGACGCTTCTGACCGGCGCCGCCAACTCCGGGGCCCCGATGCGGCGTTGAACACGCGAGGTACGAGGCGGCTGCGGCACGGGCCCGGCGGCGGTGCCAGACTCGCCGCATGGGCATGGGGCGTGAGTCGCGCTGGGAGAAGGACGCGATGACGGTGGAGATCGGGTTCGCTCTCGTGACGGCCGCCGCGCTGGCCGCGGCCGTGTGCGCCGTGGTGGCGGCACCCGCGCTCCTGCTCGGCCTCTCCGGTCCGCCGCGCAGAGACGTACTGGTGGCAGGCGCGCTGCTGGGAGCGGCGGCCGGAGTGTGGCGTCTGGTACGGGTGTTGGGCCGGTTCGACGCGCGGCGCCGGCAAGGCCACTGAGCGTCCTCCGCTGAACGTCCCGTGCCCGTACCGGGACCGGCCGCCGGGTCCGCCGCAAGGCGAAGTCCCGCCCGCCGCCGGGACGTTCGGATCCCGGTGCGTCTTCACGGGCGCTCCGCCGCCAGGGTGTTCCGGCCCGTACCGAGGGAACCCGGCGGCGCATGGACCACTCCGAGGCTCCCGTACTGGAGGCGCTGGCGCGCTACCACGAGCGCGGCGAGCTGCCGTTCTCGCCACCCGGGCACAAGCAGGCGCGAGGCGCCGACCCGCAGGCGCGGGAGGTGCTGGGGGACGCGGTGTTCCGCTCCGACGTGCTCGCGACGAGCGGCCTCGACGACCGGCGCTCCTCCGGCGGCGTACTGGAGCGCGCCGAGCGGCTGATGGCCGACGCCGTGCACGCCGACCACACCTTCTTCTCCACCTGCGGCAGTTCGCTCTCGGTGAAGGCCGCGATGCTCTCCGCGGCCGGCCCGCACGAGACGCTGCTGGCGGGCAGGGACGCGCACAAGTCCGTGGTGTCCGGGCTGATCCTCTCCGGCGTCCGCCCGGCCTGGGTGGAGCCGCAGTGGGACACGCGGCGGCGCCTGGCGCACCCGCCGACCCCGCACGCGTTCGAGCAGGCTTTCCGCGAACACCCGGACGCGGTGGGCGCGTTGGTCACCAGCCCCACTCCGTACGGTTCGTGCGCCGACCTGTCGGGCATCGCCGAGGTCTGCCACCGCCGCGGCCGGCCGCTGATCGTCGACGAGGCGTGGGGCGCCCACCTGCCGTTCAGCGCCGAACTGCCCACCTGGGCCATGGACTCGGGCGCGGACGTGTGCGTGACGAGCATCCACAAGATGGGCAGCGGCCTGGAACAGGGCTCGGTGTTCCATCTGCAGGGCGAGCTGATCGGCCCGGCGGTGCTCAAGTCGCGGGCCGACCTGCTGGGGACGACCAGCCCGTCCGTACTCATCTACGCGGGTCTCGACGCCTGGCGCCGGCAGATGGTGCTGCGCGGCCGCGGACTCCTCGGCGACGCGCTGCGCCTGGCGCGTTCCGTACGGCAGCAGTTGGAGGACGTCGACGGGCTGCACGTCGACGGGTACGACGAGTACGTCGCGAGCGGGCTCGCCGCCGACCTCGACCCGCTGCCCGCCGTCATCGACCTGCACGAACTGGGCGTCAGCGGCTACGACGCCGCCGACTGGCTGCGCCGGCACCACCACCTGGACACGCACTTGGCGGACCACCGCCGGATCAGCACGCAGCTGACGCACGCGGACGACGCCTCCACGGCGGGCACGATGCTCGCGGCCGTACGCGACCTCGTCGCGCACGCCGACTCCCTCCGCCCGGCACCGCGGGTGGCCGTGCCGGACCCGGAGGAGCTGCGCATGGAACAAGTCCGGCTGCCGCGCGACGCGTTCTTCGGCCCCTTCGAAGACGTGCCGGCGGAGCGCGCCCCCGGCCGCGTCGCCGCGGAGATGCTCACCCCGTATCCACCCGGCATCCCCGCCGCCCTGCCCGGCGAGCGCCTGAACGCCGCGGTGCTGGACTACCTCCGTACCGGCGTGGCCGCCGGCATGCACCTACCGGACGCCGCCGACCCGCAGTTGGACACCGTACGCGTACTGGCCGAAGGCACCGGGTGAGCGAACCGGGGGCCGGATGACGGGAGTTCGACGGGGGCCGGCTCGCCGGGTCCGACGGACGTGCATCGGTGGTCGACCGGAACCGTCGGCAAGTGGGCGGCGAGGCGGGCCGGTTGAGCCCAGGACAGCGGCCCGGCCCGGGCCGTCCGGAACCCCCGCCGGCCGGCCCGGGCTGTCCCCCGTGTGGTCCGGTCGTCAGGTGTGGGCGAAGCCGGACTCGGCCGTGTGGGCGGGCGGGGTGGTGGTGAGCCGGTCGACCGCGTTGCCGATGGCGGTCAGGAGGGATTCCGCGAGGTCGCGTCCGAAGCCTTCGCGGACCACGATGCGCAGTACGGCCACGTCCTCGGCGTTCGGCGGCATGGTGTAGGCGGGCACCTGCCAGCCGTGGCGGCGCAGTTCGTCGGAGACGTGGAAGACGGTGAACGTGCTGGTGTCGTTGAGTTTGAACGAGACGACGGGGATGTCGGTGCCGTCGCTGATCACGTCGAAGGCGCCGAGCTTCGCGATGCCGTCGGCGAGATAGCGCGCGGTGCCCCGCAGCCCGGCCATGACCTTGGTGTAGCCCTCGCGCCCGAGGCGTATGAAGTTGTAGTACTGACCGACGACTTGGTTGCCGGGCCGGGAGAAGTTGAGCGTGAAGGTGGGCATGTCGCCGCCGAGGTAGTTCACGTGGAAGACCAGGTCTTCGGGTAGGTCCTCGGCCGAGCGCCACACGACGAAGCCGATGCCCGGGTAGGTGAGGCCGTACTTGTGCCCGGAGACGTTGATCGACTTCACCTGCGGAAGCCGGAAGTCCCACTCCAGGTCGGGGTGGAGGAACGGGGCGACGAAACCGCCCGAGGCGGCGTCGACGTGGATCGCGATGTCGGTGCCGTGTTCGGCGTTGTAGGCCACGACCTCGTCGTGGACGGCCTTGATGGGCTCGAACTCGCCGGTGTGCGTGGTGCCCAGGATCGGCACGACGCCGATGGTGTTCTCGTCCACGTACGCCATGGTCTCGCCGGCGTCGATGGTGAACCGGTCGTGCGCGACCGGCACGAGGCGCGGCTCGACGTCCCAGTAGCGGCAGAACTTCTCCCACACCACCTGCACGTTGGAGCCCATCACCAGGTTCGGGCGGTCCGCGGAGAGGCCGGCCGCCTGCCGGCGCCGGCGCCACTTCCACTTCATGGCGAGCCCGCCGAGCATGACCGCCTCGGAGGAGCCGAGCGTGGAGACGCCGACCGCGTCGCCTTCGACGGGCGCGTGGAAGAGGTCCGCGACGATGTTGACGCAGCGGCGCTCGATCTCCGCCGTCTGCGGGTACTCGTCCTTGTCGATCATGTTCTTGTCGAAGGTCTCGGCCATCAGCTTCTCGGCCTCGGGGTCCATCCACGTCGTCACGAACGTCGCCATGTTCAGCCGGGAACTCCCGTCCAACAGCAGCTCGTCGTGGATCACTTGGTAGACCGCCTGGGGCGCCACCTCCTGGTCGGGCATTCTGTTCTTCGGAACCTGAACGCTGCCCAGGCGCCCGTTGTAGGCCGGGTCGATCAGCGAATCGCTGCCGTCGTGACGGTGTACCACGTGAACTCCCGCGTCTCGATGGATCGTTGATGGGTGACGGACCGGTGAGGGGAACGGCCGGGCGCAGCCCGTACCGCTGCCTGCCACCGCCCCCTGCCACCACACGGACGCGTCCGCGGCACGTTCGGTTCACACCGGCGCGGGCACCGGCAGGGTACGGGCCGTCAGCCGGCCCGTCGGCAACTCGCCGTCGGGCGGCCGCCGTTCGAGCCGGTCACTCGATCAGGACCGGCGCCTCCGAGACCCGTACGGTGTCGCCCGGCGAGACGGCGGCACTCGTACCGTCGAGCCGGCGGACCCTCCGCTGGCCGCGGTGTGCCCTCGTCTCGGCGGAGCCGGAGTCCGTCCAGCGGATCACCGCCGGGCGGGCGTCGGCACGTGCGCCGAGCCGGAAGGAGCACTGCCACACGCGGGCGGGCAGGCCGGCCGCGCCACCGTGGCCGCACGCGGAGACGCGGGCGTGGGCGAGCCACGTCTGCAGGCGCTGGACGGCGAGTGCCGCCGGGGTCGGCGGCCTGCCCTCGGCCTGCAGGACGATGGGGACGTTGCGGCTTCCCCAGCTGTAGAAGTACGCGCGTCGGAGGCCGAGTTGGCGGGCGTAGATGCCGACGAGGAAGTAGCGCACGGCGTAGTCGCGCGCTCTCGCAGGCGGCAGCGGCTTTTCGAGCGAGATGCCGTAGGTGGTGCCGGTGTTCCACAGCACCGGCATCGCACCGGCCTTGTGCAGCGATCGCCTCGTGGCGTCCAGGACCTCCAGCATGGTCTCGGGCGGTTCGGCGGCGGAACGCTGATGCACTTTCACGGACGCCGCGTCGCAGGCGTCATAGCCTCCGAGCCGGGCGAAGCGTTCCAGGTAGCGACGGCCGCGCGAGGTCCAGAGCCGGCCCATGCCGGGGCAGACCACTTTGGCCCGCGGGTCCTCGCGGCGGATGATCCGGCTCGCCCGCCGCGTCATCTCGACCATGGTGCCGACGCTGCCCGAGTAGAACCTGCGGTCGTTCGCCAGCGGCCACAGCTCGTACGCTTCGATGTCCCCGCGATACCGGTGCACCAGGGCGCGGGTGAAGGCGTCCCAGCGGCTCAGGTCCGCGGGCGGTCCGGTGCGTGCGCCGTCCGGATACGGTGCGCGGGGTGCGTCCGGGCGGGCCCAGCCCGGCGTGCCGCCCAGCACGAACAGAACGGGACGGCTTGCCCGTCGGGCGCCTTGCACTTCGCGGTCGAGCCGCGACCAGTCGAACCTGCCGCGGTGCGGCTGGAGTTGGGACCAGCGCGTGCCGCTGTCCCACAGCCGCACCGCGCCCACCCGGAAGCCGGGCATGTGTCCGGTGCCGCTGTTGAGCGTGACGCCGAAATACTCGCGAGGCAGAGCGGCGTCGGGGAGCTTCCAGGAACGAAGAGCCCGGGGGAGATGCACGGCGGTGCCGTGCCGCGGGGAATGCGGGAACGGCCGGCTCGCGGAGAGAGTCAGGGCGAACAGCGCGACGAGACAGCCCGCGAGCGACAGAAATCTCTTCGCACGTCCGGACTGCACCGGGTGCGGCGCCGCGGAGCCGGAAACGTCCGTACGGACGTCCCCACCACTTTCTCCGGCATTATCCTCGGCATTGTCCTCGGCAATGTCCGGGTGAGTTCCCCCGGAATCCGCGAGCCCGGAGGAACTGCCGCCCGCCGCCGTGCCGTTGGCGAATTCCCACAGCCGGTAGAGCCGGGCGAGATCGTCCTTTGTGGCGCCGCATTTCAGGGCGATGCGTTCGACGGTCCCGAATTCGGGGGGCACCGCAAGACCCGAACAGTACCGGTGTACGGCCGACTTGCTCAGGTTCGTCTTCCGCCCGATCGCCGCGTAGCTGTGCCCGCTCTTCTCCTTGAGCCGGGTCAGGTGGGCTCCAAGTTCCCGCGCGCCGGGCCTACTTGCCATTGTGTCCCCCCTCGGCTCCACCCACGGGAGCCGCCGGAATGTTACACCCGCACTCTCGCCGCGCGCCGCCCGAGGCCGTTCCGCGCCGTCCCCGATCGGCTGCGTCATCGCAGGTCAAACCGGCCGCAGCGTCCCGGGGACGGCAGGGGACGGGGCAGACCTTGCCCTCGTGTACACGGTTCGCGCAGGCTCTCGCCGCGCCGCATTCGACGGGCGGGAAACGTGCCGCCCGGGGAAGCGGCGCCACGAGAACCGAAGGGGAATCATGAGCCTGAACACACGACGCGGCGTCACCGGCGGGAAGTTCGCGCGGATCACGGGAACGCCGTTGCGGCGTCTCGCAGTTGGGGCCGTGCCCGTACTCGCCGGAGTGGCGGTCTTCGCCGCAGGAGGTGCCGCGCCTACGGCGACGGCGGCGTCGGCCCCCTCTCCCTCCGCAGCTTCCACCGTCCACCCGCAGGGCGGTTGCAAGGCGAAAATGTGCGGCACCATCGAGAACAAAACCGCGCACCGCGTGCTGCATTGCGACCACTGGCGCAAGCGGGCGGACGACTACAACTACTACAACAACACGGGCCACAAGTACTGCGCGAAGGGCAGCGAGCACTGGGTCCATCCGGGAGACACGACGAGGAAGCACGTGGACGTCGACGCCTTGTATGTGCCGCGGCACAAGACGATCCACGCGTACCTCAACTGCCCCTTGACCATTGGCCGGGGCTGGGCGACGGACCTGACGCATCAGAACGGCGGTTGGTTCAAGTTCGCGACCGACTGCCTGGTGTCGCTGGGCTGACCGCGGCCGACCGCGGACGAGGTCCGGCCGGCCGCGGGGCTCACGCCTCGCTGCCGGCGGGCTCCGGCAGGTGACCCCGCACCGCCGCGCACCCGGTCAGCGTGTGGGCGGCCTGTGCGACCCTGGAGAGCAGAGCCCGACCGGCTCCTGGACGAGGTGCGCCGTACCCAGCCATGACAAGACGACGCGAGGAGTGTCGTCATGGCGTGGGTCGTTCTTGTGGCGTCCGGGGTTCTGGAGGCCGTCTGGGCAACCGCGCTCGGCAGGTCGGAGGGCTTCACGCGCCCCGTGCCGAGCGTGATCTTCGGTCTCGGGCTGGTGCTGAGCATGGCCGGCCTGTCGTTCGCGCTGCGCACGGTGCCGGTGGGTACGGGCTACGCGGTCTGGGTCGGCGTCGGGGCGGTGCTCACCGCGGCGTACGCCATGCTCTTCGACGGCGAACCGGCGAGCCTGCCGAAGCTGCTGCTGCTCGCCGGCATCGTCGGCTGCGTGGCCGGTTTGAAGCTGACCCACTGAGGGGTTCCGGTGCGCGCACGTACACGCCCGCGCCGTGCCGGCAGGTCGAGTCCATGGGCTGAGGCCCGGGGGCCACGCTCATGGGCTGACTCCGAGGGCCAAGTCCGCGGCATCCGCGGCGAGTTGGCGAGCGGCCTGCCGGGGCGCGGTGAACGGCCGGTGCGCGCAGGTCAGTTGGCGGCAGGCCGCCCGCCGCACGGTCCCTGCAGCCCCGCCCGGCCTGCAGGGACCGTCCGTACCGTGACGCAGCTCATATCGCGATCTGCCTCTTCACAGCCGTTTGTACTCCTCCTCAAGCCACTTGTCAGACAACCAGATGGCTTACAGCCCAGGAGGCACGAAGTGACAGCGGATCCACCCAAGATCGAGCGTCACTCGATGGCACAGCAGGTACGCGAAGACCTGCGCCGGCAGATGGTGAGCGGACGCCTCGCCGCCGGTACCCGGCTCCCCTCGGAACCGGAATGCTGCGCCATCTACCACGTGTCCCGGCCGGTGATCAGAGAGGCCTACCGGCTTCTCGAACAGGAAGGACTCGTCGAAGTCCGCCGCGGAATAGGGCGGTTCGTCTCTCCGACGGCGAAGGTGATGGTCCAGGGCTCCATCAACCTCTCCCGCTCCACCACCGAGTTGCTGGCCGCACAGGGCTACGATCCGGAGATCCACCTCGTCGGCGTGGACGAGCGGCCGCCCAGCCCGGAGGAGACCGACGCGTTCGGCATCGGGGAATCCGACCCGGTGCTGGAAGTCCGGCGGGCCTACGTCGGCAACGGCGAACTCCTCAGCTACGCGGTGAACATCTTCGATCCGCGCGGCCTGCCCAAGCCGGTCGAGGAGATCGACTGGACCTGCTCCGTCGCGCAGCTGTACGCGGGCGTCGGCCGTCACTTCACGACAGCGATCACGGACATCTCCGCCTCGCTGCTCCCGGATTCGGTCGTGGCGCGTTACGACGTGCCGGCGGGCGTCGCGTGGCTGCTGTCCGACGGGCCCCTCTACGACCAGCACGGCAAGCCGATGTGGTGGTCCCACGAACTCTGCCGGGGTGACGTCAGGACCCTCCGCGTCGTCAACCGCCCGACGCAGTCCGGCTGACCGACCTCTTCCACCCAGCACGTACGGGCATGGCCACCCGCCCATGCCGCGGCCCAGTGCGCCCGAAAACCCTGCACGGCAACCACATATCCAGCGGAAAGGAGGCGAGACGAATTGACCCTGACACAGGCAATCCTGGTCGGTCTGGTGGCCGCACTCACACACCTTGACGGCGGGTGGCTCGGCGAAGCCAAGTTCCGTGAACCGATCGTCACCGGGTTCCTCGTCGGCCTCATATTCGGTGACGTCCCGCACGGGCTCATGATCGGCGCGACCATGCAGCTTCTGTGGATGGGAGTCACCGGCGTCGGTCCGACACCGAAACTCGACATCGGCACCGGCGGAACCATCGGAGCGGCGGTAGCGCTCTCGACCGGGACGGGAGCGAAGGACGCCATTATCTTCGCCGTTCCCGTGGCCCTTCTGCTCCAGCTGGTCAACACCCTTATGACGTCCGCGTTTTCGGCGTTCATGCCCTACGTGGACAAGAAGATCGACGAACTCAAGACCGGAGTGATACAGGGAATCCACTACCTGTGCGGGCTGATCGCGGCCCTGCTCTACTTCGGAATCACCTTCATCGGCATGTACTTCGGCACCCCCGTCATCAAGGCGGTGGTGAACGGCATGCCCGGCTGGGTCGAGGCCGCACTCAACGGCGTCGCCGCACTGCTGCCCGCGCTCGGTTTCGCGATGCTGCTCGACGTGATCCTCACCAAGAAGCTCATCCCGTTCCTCATCCTGGGATTCATCCCGGCCGCGTTCGTCGGACACGACCTCTCCATGCTCGGAATCACCGCCGTGGCGGTCGCGTTGGCGCTGATCATCTACAACCTCTACTCCGATCTCCAGTCGAAGAACGTCGCGCCCCAGCCCGCACTCGCCGGCTCAGCGGACGAATGGGAGGACTGAGGCCATGACCGAGAAGCAGGAAACCCTCCCGGCGCAGAAGCTGCCGAAGGGAGAGTTCCGCAGCATCTTCTGGCGCAGTTTTTCGCTGCTGGGATCGTTCAATTTCCAGCGTATGCAGGGACTTGCGTTCCTCTACGCGATGCTCCCCTCCCTGAAGCGCATCTACCGCGACGACCCCGAAGGTCTCAAGGGCGCCATGCATCGCCATGTGGAGACCTTCAACATGACGCTGGCGCCGTCCCCGATCGTCATGGGCACCTCGGTGGCCATGGAGGAGCGGTTCAAGACCGACCCGGATTTCGACAGTTCGGCGATCAACGCCGTCAAGGTGTCGCTCATGGGGCCGCTCTCCGGCATCGGCGACACGTTCTTCTGGGGAATCTTCCGGATCCTGGCCTGCTCGATCGCCGTCGGCTTCGCACAGCAGGGCAACTTCCTCGCACCGTTTCTGCTCCTGTTCGTGTTCAACATCCCGAATTTCCTTACGCGTTGGTACGGGCTGAAGTTCGGATACCAGCAGGGGCAAGGCATCATGCGGGCGATGGGTGCGTCCGGGAAGATGCAGCTCTTCACGTTCTGCGCCGGCATCGTGGGCGCGATGTCCATGGGCTCGATGATCGCGCTGTGGGTGAAGATCAAGTCCCCGCTGAAGTTCACGATCTCGCACAACAAGTTCGTACTCCAGCACTACCTGGACCAGATCATGCCCGCTCTGCTGCCGCTGGCGTGCACTCTGGGGATTCTGGTGCTGCTCAAGAAGCGCGTACCCGTGATGTGGATCATCGGCATCGTGATCGCAGTCGGCGCCGTCCTCGGCGGGTTCCACATCATCTCCGGCGGAAAGGCCTGATGTGCCATGGCAATTGTCGAGGTGCGGATCGACGACCGGCTGATCCACGGTCAGGTCTCGAATCTCTGGGTGCCGAGTCTCTCGGTCGAACGGCTCCTTATCGTCGACGACGAGATAGTCCACGATGAGGACCGCAAGGCGGCTTTGAAGTTCGGCTGCCCACCGCAGTGCAAGCTGTCGGTCTTCGACTCGCAGAAGGCGGCGGACAAACTGTCGCGCAGAATCGACGAGGGCATCAGGGTCATGATCGTGACCGTCGGCCCCGTCCCGCTGGTTCGGATGGCGGAGGCGGGCTATCAGGTGCCCCGGGTGACCGTGGGCAACATGTCTCGCCGGAACGACACGAAGCCGGCCGCGAAGACGGCGTACGTGAACGCGCAGGAAGTGGCCGCGTTCCAGAAACTCATCGCTCGTGGGGTCGACGTGGCATTCCAGCCGACCCCGTCAAGCCGCCGGGAGGACTTTTCGGCGGCGCTCGATCACATAGCGGAAGGATCCTGAAGAGGTGGCAGCCGACACTCAGACCCAGCAAACCGTTCTGGGGAACGTAAAGGACCAGCCCGAGACTCTGCGGGCGGCGTTCACCTCGCGTGCCGATTTCGTCGGACCGTTCGTCGAGGCTCTCCGGTCGGGCCCGGTCTCGCGCATCGTGTTCCTCGGTTCCGGTACGTCGTACAACGTCGCGACCATGGCGGCGTCGTACTTCTCGCGCATCGCCGGAATCGACAGCGCAGCGCCGTACCCGACCGAGTTCCAGCACTACGGTGCCGGCGTCAACACGGCCGGCACGGACCCGAGTTCGGTCCTGTGCGTCGGAATCAGTCAGTCCGGGACTTCCATATCCACCTGTGAAGCGCTGGAACACGCGAAAGCGAAGGGCTACCGCACCCTCGCGCTCACCTCCGAACCGGGCAGCCACATCACGTCGTTGGCCGGTGTGACGACGCCCATGCTGGTCGGCGAAGAGCTCACCGGGCCGGAGACCAAGGGATACACGGTGTCGCTGATGACCGTGTACCTGTGGGCCGTCGAAGCGGCGAAAACCGTCGGTGCGCTCTCCCCGGACGCGGCCTCCGAAGCGGTCGCCGCCACGGAGCGGGTCACGTCTCGATTCGACACCGTGGTGCGGGAATCCGAGGAGTGGTACGACAGGAACCGGCCCAGCCTGCTGCACAGCTCCCGGATCAACATCCTCGGATACGGCGCGGATTACGGCACCATGCTCGAAGCGGTGCTGAAGGTCAGCGAAATGCTGCGCGTACCCACGATCGGGAATCTGCTGGAGGAGCACGGCCACGGCCCGACGTACGCGCTGAAGTTCGACCACGCGCACCTGTTCATCGGTTCCGACGAGGTCGAGTTCGAGCGGATGCTGCAGTTCCGGGAACAGCTCGGCCGGCACGCTCCCGGCGTGCACGCCATCACGTGCCGCGAATTCGACTCCGACGAGCGGGACTTGGTGTTCTCGGTGAAGGCGGACAGGTTCCTGGCGCCGCTGATGTACACCGTCCCGTTCCAGTTCCTGGCGGCCAAGGGCGGCAAGGACGTGTTCATCGACACCAACGTGAACCCGGTTCCGGTCCGTCTCGGGCACTACGCCACCAGCTGAGGAGAGGGCGTGGTGCGAGAGATGCCGGAGGCGTCCATCGGCGTGCTGGTGGCCGGGCACGGGCGTTTCGCCGGCGGACTGGTCGAAGCGGTCGAGCTGATACTCGGCCCCCAGGAAGGATTGCGGGCGGTGGATTTCACCGCCGGGGACACCGCGACCGAGCTGAAGGACGGGATCGACGCCGCGTTGGCCGACCTCGCCGGGTTCGAGAGCGTGGCGGTGTTCTGCGATCTCCGTGGCGGTTCACCGTTCAACGTCAGCCGGGCCGCCGCGAGTTCACGTGACGACGTCGACATCTACTACGGCGCGAACCTGCCCATGCTGATCGACTTCGTCAGCAAACGGAACCTCGGGGTGGCACCGCGGCTGCTGCGGAGCGCGGCGGTCGACGAGGGCCGGTCGAATCTGGATTGCTTCGACGCCTCCGCCGTCGAGGCACACGAGGACGACTGGGCCTGACGCATCCGGCCGCCGGGGCCGCGCAGTGCCTGACGCGGGTGACCGGCGGCCGCGATGCGCCGGCCGAACGGAAGGAGAAACGATGAAGGAGCGCACCGTCGCGGTCGCGTCGGCACAGGGCCTGCACGCCCGCCCGGCGCAGGTCTTCACGAAGGCCGCGGCCGGATCCGGCGTGAAGATCGCGAAGGGAGACGGAGAAGCGGTCGACGCGTCGAGCATTCTGCGCGTCATGGCGCTCGGCGTCGGGCACGGCGACACCGTCACGTTGTCGCTGGACGGGGACGACGAGTCGGCGCTCGACCACCTCGCCGCTCTGCTCGCCACCGACCTGGACGGCAGGTGACGTACGAAGCAGCGCGGCGGGCCGCATCCCCGCCGCAGCTGTAGCACGCCGTGGGCCCCGTCTGCCGCTGCGCACAGGCGGGGCCTCGGTGCGCCCGCGGATGAGCCGGGGATGCGGGCGGGCGGCGGAACCGGCCGCTACGGACGGACCCTGCCCACCCGCAGGTACTTCGCGAACTTCACGTCGGGCAGGCTCAGATGGGCCCCGCCCTTGCCGCCCGGCGGCGCCGCGCCCTGCTCCGAGGTGAAGGCGACGGTGTCCGCGTAGCCGACGTCGAAGGCGCCGTAGTCCTGGAGCGCGTGCGCCACGATGCGTTCGTACGGACGGAGCGAGTGGTCGGCGTCGATGTCGTAGGACCGGTCGAGCCAGATGAACTGCCCCTCCGCCCACCGGTCGGGCCCGCGCCCGTCGCTGCGCACCGCGGGATAGACGTGCCGGGGGCCGTTGAACGGCGTACTGAACGTCAGGGCGTGCCGGATCCGGCCGCTCCGCCAGTCGTGCCGCGTGATGAGCCCCGCCAGCCGGGACAGTCCGCTGCCCGTCGGCGTTCCGCTGGTGGCCACCGACGACCGCCGCGTGTCCGACACCCCGCCCCACTCGCAGCTGGGCGCTCCGTCCCGGCGGACGGCCGTACGCCAGCACTCCAGCGACGTGCCGTCGCGGGTGACGACGATGCTCCAGCCTCCGCGGTTCTCCGGCGCCTTCCAGGACGGGTCCCAGGGGTAGTCGATGCCGGAGAACGGGTTCGGGCCCCAACTCCACAGGTGGCGGCGGGGCTTGACGCGGTACGTGGGGGTGTCCGCGCTCGCCCGGTGGACGGGCGTACCGGCGCTGCCCGCTGCCACCTGCAACTCCCCGGCGGAGAGCAGCGAACGCGCCAGCTTCGCCGAATCGGGCGACGTGCGGCGGGAGTTGCGCCGGTTGACCGGGTCGTCGCCGGCGAAGTAGCGGTGCGCACCGGCCTGTTCGGCTCCGGGCGCCGAGTGTCCCGGACCGGTGGAGCCTCCTCCGCCCGGCCCGGTCCGCCAGGCCGGCAGCCCCGCCACGCCCCCGGCCACGACCAGGACCGCGAGCGCGGCCAGAGCGAGGGGGAGGGCCGCGCGGCGCCGACGCGCAGCAGCGGGGGCGCCGGCGCGACCGCCCCGGGCAGCGGGCTCCGCGGGGCCGGCGGGCCGCGGCCCCGGCCCCGGCCCCGGCCCGTACGGGACGTCCGTCCCGTCCTCCTCGGCCTGCCGGCCCGTGCGGTCGTCCTCCGGCTCGCCGCCTGCCCCGGCCTCGGCTTCGGCTTCGTCGCCGTCGCCGTCGCGGTCGCGGTCGCCGGAACTCCCGTCCTGAGCGGGCGGGTTGCCGCCGTCGTCGGCCAGTTCGGCGGCGACCGCGTGCCAGCGCTTCTCCCACTCCGCGCGGTCGCCGCCGCACGCCTCGACGTACGCCAGCGTCACCGCGAGCGACGGCAGCCGCTCGCCGCCCGCCGCGTCCGCCAGCGTCGTCGCCGAATAGTGCGCCCGCGCGGCCAGCCGCCGGTACGTCAGCGGTCCGGTCCTGTCCCGCAGCTCCCGCAGCCCGGCCGCGAACTCCGCGAGCGGACCGTCGCCCGGATCCAACTGCCGCTGTGGCCGTCCCACGCGTCCCCCTCCGCGGCGGTTGCCCTTCCTGGCCGACCGCCGCTGTCGTCTGCCGGCCGTCGTGCTCCGCCGGGCGACTCGTCGAGCGTTGAGGAAACTCCGAAACCATCGGGAATTCAACCAGAAATGGAAGGGGGAGCGTCCGCAACCCCGCGCTGCGCGCCGCGAGTTGGACCGGAACACCGGCGCCGTCGCGGAGCGCGACCGCCCGGGCTTCCCGGCCACGCTTCAGCTCGTGAGCCGTTCTTCGTAGTCGCGCAGCTTTCCGCGCAGGTATCTCTGGTGGCCGCGCAGCTCGGCGATCGTGGCGGCGAGTGCCCGGTCGTGCTCCCGGAGGATGCCGATGCGCTGGGGGAGCGAGGGATCGCCCTGTGCGGCAAGTCCCGTGAAGGTCCTGATGAGTTGAAGGGGCATCCCGGTGTCCCTGAGGCAGCGGATCAGCGCGAGCCATCCCAAGTCCCGCTGACCGTACCGGCGTCGGCCGGCTCCGTCCCTCGCCACCGGGGGCAGCAGCCCCGCGCGCTCGTAGTAGCGCAACGTGTCGATGCTCAGGCCGGTGTGCTGCGAGACCTGGGCGATGCTGAGGCGTTCCGCGCCGCTTGACCTGGAGTCCACTCCAGCAACGATATTCGAGGACATGACCTCGGCAACCCTCGATTCGCCCCGGCCGCTCGGCCGTACCGGGCTGATGGTGAACCCGCTGATCCTGGGGACGATGACGTTCGGACAGGGCGACTGGCGGGCCGGCGAGCGCGAAGCGGCCGCACTGTTCCGCTCCTACCGCGACGCCGGCGGCTGGACTTTCGACACCGCGGACGTCTACGGCGGCGGAGCCGCCGAGGAGTTGCTCGGCACGCTCGTCGCGCAGGACCGGTGCCGGGACGACGTCGTCATCGCGACGAAGGCGTCCGCACCCGCGCGGAGCGGCGGCGCCAACGCCCGCGGGAACGGCCGCAAACACCTACTGGCCGCCCTGGAGGGCTCGTTGCGCCGCCTGCGCACCGACTACGTCGACCTGTTCTGGCTGCACCTGTGGGACGGACGCACCCCGGTGGAGGACGTGCTCCTGACCCTCGACGACATCGTGCGCTCGGGGAAGGCACGGGCCGTCGGGCTCAGCAACGTCCCGGCCTGGTACGCGGCGACCGCGGTCGCGCTGGCCCGCGCCGCGCACCAACACGCCCCGGCGGGGCTGCAGTTGGAGTACTCCCTGGTGGAGCGCGCGTGCGAGCGCGAGCACGCTCCGCTGGCCGCCGAGACCGGCCTGTCGCTCGTGCCGTGGGGGCCGCTCGCGGGCGGGCTGCTGACGGGCAAGTACCGGCGTCCCGGCGGCTGTTCGGCGGGGCGCCTGGCCGACCCCGCCTCCTACCCCGACCGGCGCCACCTCACCGACGCCGAACGCGCACTGATCGACCGGCTCTGCGCACTCTCGGACGGCGCCGGCGTCGAGCCCGCCCAACTCGCCCTCGCCTGGCTGCTCCAGCGGCCCGCCGTCGACGCCGTCATCGTCGGCGCCACCTCGGTGCACCAGCTGCGCTCCAACCTCGGCTGCCTCGACGTCCGACTCACCGCGGACCAGCGCGAGTCGTTGCAGGCGGCGCTGCCCGAATCCCGGCCCGGTTCCCCCTACCGGCTCTTCGCAGCCGCCCTGTGAGCGGTGCGGCGCGTACGCCAGCTCGGCGTACGCCCGCTCCGCGGGAGCCGGGGCTGCTTCGCCAACCGACGCGATACGGGGCTCGGTTGCCCGGTTGCTCAGTCGGAGAAGGCCGACCAGCAGATGCCGTTGCGCCGGGCCTGGTCGTCGAGGACGAGGCTGCGCACCGGATCGGGCAGCCGGCCGCGCTGCCAGTCGCGCTCGGTACGGCCCGCGCGGGGATCGTCGGGCCGTGCGCTTCGAACGGCTTTGATCGCGTACGCTGCGGCGCCGAGGTCGTGTTCCGCGACGTGCCCGACGCACGCGGCCTGACCCGCCGCGTACGCGGCGAAGCGGGCCGCGCCGGCGAGCGGCCGTGCGGCGCCCATCGCGTGTCCGCCCGCCGCACGCGCCCGCATCATCCGCAGCTCGCCGCGCGCCCACGCGCGGGCGGCCGCGATCGCCGCACGCGGCCGCGGATCGTCGGGCTGCTCGCGCTCGAAGTAGCCCAGCACGTGCTCGGCGCACGCTGCCGCCCACAGCGCGAGCAGCCGGTGGTCTTGGTCCGTCAGCGAACCGCCCCGGCGGACGGTCACCATGCGCGGGTCCCGGACCTTGGGCAGGATCACGGCTGCTCCGGCGCCCGGTCGCGGCGCGTGAGCGCAGTGGGCGGCTGGACCCGCGGACAGGCGCCGCGCTCGCAGGCCGGCTCGTCGGTCCACGCCCCCGGCTCGTCCCCGGTCGGCGTGAAGTCCGGCGTACGCGGCTGCCGTTGGGCGGAAGGCTCTGGTTCGGGGCGCACGCTCTCGATCGTAACGGCGGACCGCCGGCCGGAGCTGTGCCGAGCCCGAGCAGCACCATGCTCGCTACGCCGCCGTACCGCCGCCGCAGCGAACGTCCCCCGGCGGCAGGCGAGTCGGCCGCCGAGGTTGGCCCTGGAACAGTCCGGACGCGTCCGCCGGCACGCCCCCAGCCGCACGCCGGGCGGGCGCGAACTCCGCGCGCCCGCCCGTCAGTTGCGTACGTGGGCGGCGCCGGCCGCGAGTTCCGCGGTGAGCCGCCCGGCCAGCTGCGCCGGTTCCGTGCCCGCCTGCGGGCGGTGCGCCGTCCCCGCCTGCGGCGGCCATCGCCGGGCGGTGCGCCGGCGGCCGCCCGCGTACGGCCGCGCAGCGGTCGAGCAGCGCGTCAACTCCCGCTCCGGAGACGGCGGATGTCCGCACCACCGGCACTCCCGGATTGACGGACCGCACGTTCTCGGTGAACGCGCGCTCGTCGAATCCGGCCGCTTCCGCCAGGTCGGTCTTGGTGAGGACGACGGCGTGGCACAGGCCGAAGGCCGTGGGGTACTTCAGCGGCTTGTCCTCGCCTTCCGTCACCGACATCAGCGTCACGCGCAGGCTCTCGCCGAGGTCGTACGCGGCGGGGCAGACGAGGTTGCCGACGTTCTCCACGAACAGCAGCGCCGCGTCCCGCCCCGCCCAGCCCGCAAGTTGGGCCCGCAGCAGCTCGCACTCCAGGTGGCACAGGCCGGCGGTGTGGATCTGCCGGACGGGCGCCCCGGTACGGGCGAGCCGCACCGCGTCGTGCTCGGTGGCGAGGTCGGCCGTGAGCGCCGCCGCCCGGAGACCGCGCTTGCGCGACGCGGCCAACAGCCGCTCCAGCAGGGCGGTTTTGCCGCTGCCCGGAGCCGACAGCAGGGTCACCGCCGCGGTGCCGCGCGCGGCGAACTCGCCGCGCAGCTCCTTCGCCAGCTCGTCGTTCCTGGCCAGCACGGCCCGGCGTACGTCGACGACGCGGCACATCACGAAGCTCCCTCCAACACGTCCTGCGGTTCGGCGAGTTCGACGGCGGCGATCTCCAGCTCCCGGCCGCTCACCACGTCCGCCGCCGGACGCGCACACGCCGGGCAGCACAGCGACGGCGGCGACCCGAGCGAGAAGCCGGCTCGGCACGACGTGCACCGGGCGCGGGCCGGCACCTCTTCGACGTCCAGCCGGGCGGCCTCGGCGAGCGTCCCCGCACGCGCTGCCTCGAACGCGAACAGCAGGGCCCCGGCCACCACTCCGGACAGCTCTCCCACCCGGACCCGTACCGCCACCACCCGCGCGGCACCGTGCTCCCGAGCCACCTCGCCGGCCCGCTCGACGACGCTCCTGGCGATCGACAACTCGTGCATGGTCAGCCGCTTTGCCGGTGGGGGACGGGGGTCGGCGGCGCCCCGCGGGCGGGCCGCTCGTCACTGTACGGAGCGCCCGCCCGCCCGCCGCGCCGCACAGCCGCGCCCGCGCCCGTGTTCGCCCGGCCGGTGCAACCCGCGCCGCACCCCGCCGGGCCGGCGCCGTACGCAACGGCCCGCCCGCAACGATCAGTTGGCCCCGGCCCAGCGTGCGGGCCGCACCCGGAAGCCCCCGGAGTCTGCACGCACTTGGCGGCGGCACACCTGCCTGATCGTCCACCCCGTACCGCCCGGCGACCGCGGACCTCGGCACCGGACCGGGCGCCGCACGGAGGCCGCCGGCACCGGGGAGTGACCGTCCTCCGGGCCGCTGGGGAGCGGTACGCCTCCGGCACGTACCGGCCCCGGGAGCAGGCGAGTTCGGCGGAGCGCACCCGGCCGTACCTGGGGCAGAAGCCGCGCCGGATCGTCTGGCGTACGGACGCGCCGGATCGTCTGGCGTACGGACTCGACGGCCGACGTACCGCGCACCCTGCGCTCGGCCGGCTCCCAACCCGGCGTGCCGGACGACCTGTTGGGAGAGGCGCGGTTCCTGCACGGCGGGCACCCCGAGGGCCGGCTCGCCGGCAGACCCGGCGACATCGTCGCGATCCGCCGGCCGCCTACACGAACGCCGAGAGGAGCAGCGTCATCACCAGTCCGCAGACGCTGACGAGCGTCTGGATGGTGGTGTGCGACTTGGTGGCCTGACCCATGGTCATGCCGAACGACTCCTTCACCAGCCAGAAGCCCGCGTGGTTGACGTAGTTCAGGCCGATCGACCCGGCACCGACGGCCACCACCAGGAGCGCCGCGTGGACCCCGTCCGCGTGCTGGGCCATCGGCGCGATCATGCCGGTCGCAGCCACGATGCCCACGGTCGCCGAGCCCGTCGTGAACGACAGCGCCAGCGCCAGCAGCCAACCGAGGACGATCAGGTTGAGGTGGGCGCCGGTGGCGGCCGACTCGATGGCTTTGCCGATGCCGGAGTCCTCCAGCACCTGGTTGAAGACCCCGCCCCCGGCCATGATGAAGAGGATCCCCGCGACGGACTTGATGCTGTCGGTCAGCGCGCCCCGGGTCTGCTCGGCCGACGTACCGCGGCGGTACGCGAGCGCGAACAGGGCGAAGAGGAAGCCCGCGAACATCGCGATCACCGGCTCGCCCAGGAAGTCCAGCACATGGCGCGCGGTGCCGTCCTCGGCGAGGGCGACCTCGGCGAGCGTACGCAGCAGCATCAGCGCGGCCGGCACGAGGACGGCCAGCAGCGCCCACCCGATGGGGACGCTCCCGCCGCCGCTCCCGCCGCCCTCGGACCCGGCCCCGGCTCCGGCTCCGGTCGGCGCCCGGTCGCCCGTGAACTGGGCGACCAGTTCCGGATCCGGATCCACCGCGAGCCGCGGAGCGATCCAGCGCGCGTACAGCGGGCCCGCCACGATGACCGTCGGTATCGCACACACGAGCCCGACGAGGATCGTGGTTCCGAGGCTGGCGTGCAGGCCCTCCACCGCGATCAGCGGTCCCGGATGCGGCGGCACCATGCCGTGCAGCGTCGCGAGCGCCGCGATCGCCGGGGTGGCGAGCAGGACGTACGGCGACCCCTTCAACTCGCCGCTGTTCCGCAGCCGTTGGGCCACGCTGAAGATCAGCGGCAGCAGCACGATGAGCCCGATCTCGAAGAACATCGGCACCCCGATGACGAAGGCCGCGCCCGCCATGTACCAGGGCAGCCTGCGCTCCCCGGCGCGGCCGACGATGGCCCGCGCGATCCGGTCCGTGGCGCCCGACGACGCGAGCAGCCTGCCCAGCATGGCGCCGAAGGCGAGAACGAGCCCGACCTCGCCGAGGATGCCGCCCGCGCCCTTCTCGACCGACTCGACGATCTCCTCGGCGGACTCACCCGCCACCGCGGCCACGGCGACGGAGACGAGCATCAGCGCGACGAACGGATGGAACCGCAGCCGCGAGTTGATCAGCACGATCAGAGCCACGAGGGCGCCGGCGAGCGTGACCAGCAGCGTCCACGCATGCGCCGTCAGCACGTCGGTACCGCCTTCCGAAGGCGACGGACACCTCTCGCGCGCAACGCTGCGCGGCGTATACCCATGGCGCTCTCCTGCCGGTCGCGGCCCGTTCCGTCCGGCGGGAAGGTATACGGGCGCCGCGCGGCCTCTCCAGGATGTGTACGTAGCCCGCGATAGCCGCGTTCTGTGACTTCTGCTCGTTGTGCGCACGCGGCAGGGCAGACCAGGCAGACCCCCGGAACCGGGGCCTCCGCTCCGGTCTACCGTTGTCCCGGTGAAGACCCGCCTCCCTCGTGCCCGCTTCGGCGCACCGCCCGCGGCCGGCCTCGACGGCGGGCGCTCCCGCCGGCTGCGACTGCGGCTGCGGACCCAGACGCTGCTCCTGCAGTGCGTGATCGTCGTAGCGGTTCTCGCGTCGGCCTTCGGTGTCTTCGCCTACGTCATCGACCAGCGGCTCGTCCGCGAACACCAGCACCGTGCGCTCGCGATCGCCCGCACCGTCGCCTCGGAACACACCATCCGCGCCGGTGCGGCCCGCTACTCCGCCGCCAACAACCGTCCGCGGCACGGCGCCGAGTACGAGAGCGCCACGGCACTCGCCGCGGGCGCGGTGCGCAAGCGCGCCGAGACGGTCCGGGAGCGCACCGGTTCGCTGTTCGTCGTCGTCACCGACGACCGCGGCATCAGACTGGCCCACCCGGACACCGCCGAACTGGGCAGGAAGGTGAGCACCGACCCGTCCCGCCCCCTCTCCGGGCACGAAGAACTCGCCGCCCACCGGGCACACCTCGGCGACGAAGTGGTCGCCAAAGTCCCCGTACGCGCCCCCGGTTCGGACCGCGTCGTCGGCGAAGCCAACGTCGGCGTCTCGGCCGCCGCCGTCCGCGCCCAGCTGGGCCGCGTGCTCTGGGGCGGCATCGGCTGGCTCACGGCGGCCCTGCTGCTGGGCATAGGCGCCTCGGTGCTACTCGCCCGGCGCTGGAAACGCCTCACCCTCGGCCTGGAGCCGGAAGAACTCGCGGGCCTCGTCCAGGAACAGGAGGCGGTACTGCACGGCATCGGCGAGGGAGTGCTCGCCGTCGACGCGCAGCAGCGGGTCACCGTCGCCAACGACGAAGTGCGCCGGCTGCTCGGCACCCCGGCCGAACCCGGCAGCCCCCTCGGCCGGCTGGGACTGACCCCGCGCATCCTGAAAGCGGTGACCGAGCCGGCCGGCCGGCCCGTCATGGCCGTGGTGGGAGAGCGGGTACTGGTCGTCTCCGTACGGCCGGTGCAGCGGGACGGCCTCGACCTCGGCACGCTGATGACCGTCGAGGACCGCACCGACGTCGAATCCCTGACCCGCCAGCTGGACGCCGTACAGACCATGAGCTCCGCACTGCGCGCCCAGCGCCACGAGTTCGCCAACCGGCTGCACGTCCTGTACGGGCTGGTCCACCAAGGCCACACGGAACAGGCCGCCGACTACATCAACGGGCTGCTCGGCAACGGACCGCTCACCGAGCCCGGAGCCGGACCCTCCGCCGACCCGGCCGGCTCCCTGCCGGGCCTGCACACCGTCAACGACCCCTACCTCAGCGCCATCCTGCTGGCGAAGGCGGCGCAGGCGCGCGAGTTCGGCGTGACGCTGCTGCTCGGCGGCGCGACGTGGGTCAACGGGCCGGTGTCCGGACGCGTCGACGTCACCACCGTGCTCGGCAACCTCGTCGACAACGCGGTGGACGCCTCCCGCGACGGCGAACGCCGCCCGGCCCGCGTCGAAGTGGAGCTGATGACGGTGGAGTCCGAACTGATCGTCACGGTCGCCGATAGCGGCGACGGCGTCCCCGCAGACCTGGCCGACACCCTCTTCGACGAAGGCGTCTCGACCAAGGATCACGCGGCGGCACCCGGCGGGCGAGGCGTCGGCCTCTCCCTGATCCGCCAGATCGCCAGAGCCCGCGGCGGCGACGTCGACCTCGTCACCCCGGGCGCACCGCCCGCACCGGGCACGCGCGAGACCCCCGGCGAACCCGACCGGGTCAGCGGCGGCGCCGTCTTCGTGGCCCGCCTACCGCAGGTCGTACGAACGGAAGTCGAAGCATGAGCGCACGGCACGAACCCTTCTCCGTACTGGTCGTGGACGACGACTTCCGCGTGGCCGACCTCCACGCCTCCCTGGTCGACGGCACCCCCGGCTTCACCGTCGCAGCCACGGCGCACTCGGCGCGGGCCGCGCTGGAGGAAGCGGCCGCACACTCCGTCGACCTCGCACTCGTCGACCTCTACCTGCCCGACCGCGGCGGCATCGAGCTCATCGCCGAACTGCCCTGTGACGTCTTCGTCCTCAGCGCGGCGACCGAAGGCCCCACCGTCCGCAGAGCACTCTCGGCGGGCGCGCTCGCCTACCTGATCAAGCCGTTTCCGCCGCGGCGGCTCCCCGAGAAGCTGCGCGGCTACGCCCGCTTCCGGCAGCTGACCGACGCGGAAACCCTCGACCAGGACGTGCTCGACAGCGCCGTCGACGCCCTCCGAGGCCCGCGCGGCGGCCGCAGCAGACAGGCCACCTCGCAGACCGTGACCAGGGAACTCATCCTCACCGCCGTCGGCAACTCCGCCGACCCCCTGTCCGCCGGCGAAGTCGCCGCCCAGATCGGCGTCTCCCGCGCCACCGCCCAGCGCTACCTCGCCGACCTCGTCACCAGCGGCCTGCTGCACATGCGCCTGCGGTACGGCGCAGCGGGCCGGCCGGAACAGGAGTACCGACTGCCGTAGCAGCGACCGCGGACCACCTCGTTCGCGGAACCCCGGCCGGGGGCGGAGGGCCCCAACTGCCGGGCGCCGCCGGCGACTTCCTCTCCTGGACCTACCGGAGGCCCGTGACCTCGGTCGGGACTCGCGCGGGTACGGAACAGCGCGCCCGCTCGTGCGCAGCCCGCGCAGTCCCCAGCGCGAGAGTCGCCAGAGCCTCACGCTTCTCCTTGGGCGCGGC
>Ga0164243_10001136_pt1 | contig 45889 bp, 37 predicted proteins | sample OricompcompostOP_FD_108781 | JGI IMG/M metagenome (GOLD analysis project Ga0164243, IMG submission 108781) | Organic Plus compost microbial communities from Emeryville, California, USA - Original compost - Organic plus compost (OP) | ecosystem: Engineered > Solid waste > Mixed feedstock >...
CGACGCTGACGCAGATCGGCGCGACCGACTCCTGGCTGATCACCCCCGGCGAAGGCGGCGGCGGCGAAGTCATCACCCTCGCCAACGTGTTCTCGCTCAACACCCAGGACTATCTGTTCCACTAAGCCGAACAGACAAAAAACAACTGCAAACTCGCAAGGCCGCTCTATGGGGCGGCCTTTGCGTTCTCGCGCATCGCGGCGTGCCTCGACGATTGTCCCGCCCTGATCATTGAAGTCAGCTTCCCACTAACCAAAAATTCGACTCATGATGGACGGCGTCACAAACTGATTGTGTGCGTAGGATTTCTGTCATGGCAAGTGGCAAATACATTTCCTATCTGCGCGTCAGAACCGATAGACAGGATCGAAGCGGCCTGGGCCTCGATGCCCAACGCGCAGCGGTCGCCAGCTATCTCAACGGTGGCCGGTGGTTTTTGGAAGCCGAGTATGTCGAAACAGGATCCGGCAAGCGCGCGGATCGCCCTATGCTGGCTAAGGCACTGGCGCGCGCAAAGTCGATCGGTGCGACCTTGATCTTCGCCAAGCTCGATCGATTGTCGCGCAACGTCGACCTTCTGCGTGCCCTTGTGGCGAGCGGTGCCGACCTCGTTTTTTTGCGACCTGCCGAGTGTGCCGGCAGGTGCCATGGGACGGTTTCTGCTTACGCAAATGGCATCGGTCGCGGAATTGGAGGCTGGCCTGATCAGCGAGTGCAACCGAGCAGCGTTGGCTGCTACCGGCATGACGTTCCACATGAGCCCGATGGCGCGCGATGGCGAATGGCGCATGGAGAAATTCGGCCGTCGGCCGGTTGAACATCTGGCGGACATCGGAATCCTCGGCGACAACGTTGTCATCATGCATCTCGTGCACTCGGCGTGCGCCGGGCCGCTACAGCTTTTTATCCGCGGCGCGCCGGGTTTTCGTGATCTGGACCAAAAAGTTGATGAAGGCCCGCACTTTTAACGGTTGTTTTGAACCCGCCGGAAAGATCACGTTGATGGGAGTTGATCCCGTCGCAAATTCCGAAAGTATCGGCACAACATTGCCGTTGCGGATATCGCTGCGAAACAGCCACCAGGTGGCGTGCGCCACGCCCAATCCCGCGGCTGCGGCCTCCCTGTAAGCATCGCCCCCGCGGATGCGCAGTTTGGTCGGAACCTTGATGCGAATGTCGGAGCCGTCCCGCTCCCGATATTTCCATTCCGAACCGATCTGCCCGATGATGCAGTCATGTTTTGCAAGGTCGTTGGGATGGCGCGGTGTGCCGTGCCGCTTGAGATAGTCCTTCGATGCGACCGTAACGTGCTCGCCTCGATTGAGTGTGCGGACCGTAACGCGCGAATCCGCCATCACGGCCGTTTGTACCGCCAGGTCGAAGCCCTCTTCGATGAAGTTCAGCGCTTCGTCCTTGAGGACAAGTTCGAGCGAAAGCTCGGGAAATTTCTCCCTGAAATCCTTCAAGGCAGGAATAACCGTGACGCGAGCAAAGGAGATCGGCAGCAGAACCCGGACACGTCCCCGAGGGGCGCGGCTGACGTCCCGTAAATCAGCCTCGCCATTCCTAAGATCCCGCAGAATCGTTTTACACAACCGGTAGTATTTCTCACCGTATTCCGTAAGGGCAAAGCTGCGCGTGGTGCGATTGACGAGCCGGGCGCCGAGTTCGTTTTCCAATCGTGCGATATGCTTCGTCACTGATGAGACGTTCACGCCTAGGACTTTGCCGGCAGCTGTGAAGCCGCCTCGCTCCGCAGCACAAATGAAAACCGACATCGAACCGAGCTTGTCCATGCGACCAGGCCATTTCGGAAAATAAGACAAAATACTATTGCCCGATCTGCGGCTTTTCAATCTGTCAAAGGCGGGCTTTAGTCCGGGAAAATAAAGAGAAGCGCCATGGATATTTCCGTCGAAGACAAATTCGTCCAGACGAGTAGTGGACGCATTCACTATCTCGCGGCAGGGCAGGGCCGGCCATTGCTTCTCTTGCACAGCAATGGCGGGTCAGCTCATGAATTCGAGCACGTGGTTCCGCTGCTGGCGGAACGGTATCGCGTGGTCGCATGGGACATGCCGGGTCAGGGCGACTCCGATCCGCTGACGCGTTACCTCTCGATTCACGAGTACGCTGCAAGGGCTGCGGAACTTGCAACTTCGCTCGGGCTCGCGAAGGCCGGCGTGGCCGGCGCTTCAATCGGGGGTTCGATCTGCATAGCGCTTGCCGCGCACCATGGCGCCATTTTCGAAGACGTCATTGCTGTCGAAACGCCATGCCGCCGGGCCGAGGAGTGGCGCAGCCAATGGAGCGTGACCGAGAAAATGTTCAGCTTTGCGTCTCAGACCGCTGAGCAGGTCAAACCGCGCCTTCGTCACGTCGACGACGATGTCCTGTTGCGCTGGAATATGGACCGCAACAAGGCCGGTCCGAAGAGCATGACGAGTGCGATGTGGGCGCTGCGCGAATACGACGTTGTTTCCGATATGCGAAAAGTAAAAAGCCGCGTGACCGCAGTGTTCGGCAGCAAGAGCGCGCTCCGGGCCAAGGCACAGATATTTTCGGAGAATATCCCGGGGTGTGCGGTCAGCATTGCCGAGGACTGCGGGCATTTTCCGATGCTGGACGATCCTCAAGGTTTCGCCGCTCTCCTCATAAAGGCGCTGTCTGCCGCCTGATTTCGCGTTTTGGAGATCAACATGCGTCTTGGATTTTTTACAATGCCGATGCATCCGCCGCATCGGGTATGGGCTGAAACGCTTGAGGAGGATCGGCAGTCGTTCATTCTTGCCGACAAGCTCGGCTTTTATGACGCGTTTTGCGGCGAGCATATTGCCGACCAGATCGAGAACATCACCAACAGCTTCCAGTTCCTGGCCTCGGTGATTCACGAAACCAAGCAAATCAAACTGGCAACCGGCACGGCGAATCTGTCGCAGACGCATCCGGTGCTTATCGCGGCGCATGCCGCGATGTTCGACCACCTGTCGAAAGGCCGGTTTATTTTGGGGATGAGCGCCGGCGCTTTGCCCGCGGATGCCGAACTCCTTGGCACGCTCGGAGAAGACCGCAACGTGCTCTTTCACGAAGCGCTCGATGCCATTCTGGCGCTGTGGACCACGGAGCCGCCATATAATTTCGATCAGCCGGGCAACCGCTTCAAGATTTCCAGCGCCAAGCTGGGCAAGCGCGAATTTGGTCTTGGCATGGTGCCCAAGCCTTATCAGAAGCCGCTGCCAGAACTCGTCGGCACGGTCGTGTCGCCGAATTCTGCCAGTGCGACCTGGTACGGAGAGAAGCACCTGCACCCCTTGTCGGCGAATTTTCTGCAGCCATGCTGGGTGAAAACCCATTGGGACGCTTACACCAAAGGTGTCGAGAAAATCGGTGAAAAGCCCGATCCCGCTAACTGGCGCATTGCCCGGACGATCTTCGTCGCAGACGATGACAAGACCGCAAGGCGCTATGCGCGCGAAGACGCCAATGGTCCGTTCCGCTTTTACTACTTCAACATGATGCGGAAATTCGCCTTCGCCAACCGAATGTACGTATTCAAGGAATATGAGCAGCAGCCCGATTCCGAGATCACGGAAGATTTCGTGCTCGACCGGCTGGTAATTTGGGGATCGGTGAACAAGGTCGTCGATGAAATTCTGGCGTTTCGCGAGCAGACAGGCGAATTCGGCGAACTGGTCTATGCCGGTATGGACTGGGTCGATCCGGCGCTCACCACGCGTTCGATGGAGCTGATGGCGACGGAGGTCATGCCGCGAGTCAACGCCGCACTCGCATCTTCCAAGCGCTCGCTTGTCGCCGCAAGTTAACGGAGGACCCGCTTTCTCATGGCCACTATCCTGACTTGCGCCGTAACGGGCGGCGCGCCAATCCAGAACAACCCTGCGGTGCCGATCACGCCGGAGCAGATTGCTGCCCAGGCGATCGACGCCGCCAAGGCCGGTGCCGCTGTGGCGCATATTCATGTGCGCGATCCTAAGACCGGACGCTCCAGCATGGAGCTGGATCTCTACCGCGAAGTTGTGGAGCGCATCCGTGACAGCGGCAGTGACGTCGTGATCAATCTCACCACAGGGACCGGTGCGCAGTTCGTGCCCGGCGCGGAAGATCCGAAAGTTGCCGGCCCCGGCACCGAATACGTGACGCCGGCTATTCGCGCCCAGCATATTGCCACGTTGAAACCCGACATGTGCAGCCTGGATTTCTGTACCATGTGGTTTCGCACGCGCGCATTCATCAATTCGCCGGCGCATATCGCTGAAATTGCCAGAACAGCAAGCGAAGCCGGTGTTCTGACCGAATTCGAGTGCTTCGACACAGGTGATGTCAATCTAGCCAAGCAGATGATGTCGGAGGGTCTCGTTAGCTCGCCGGGCTTTTTTCAGCTTGTCATGGGCGTCAACTACGGTTTCGCGGCCACCACCGAGACGATGCTGTATGTGCGCAATCTTCTGCCGCTTGGTGCAAAATGGGCGGCGTTTGGAATTGGCGCCATGGCGTATCCCATGTTGGCGCAGTCGCTTCTGCTAGGCGGTCATGTCCGCGTCGGGCTCGAGGACAACTACTATCTCGAAAAGGGCGTCAAGGCGCCGCACAACGCCGCGCTTGTCGAAAAGGCGGTGCGTATCATGCGCTCGCTTGGCCATGAGCCGGCAACGCCCGCCGAGGCGAGGCAAATCCTGGGCATCGCGCGGCGTAACATCTGACGAATGTGAAAGGAATGAACTCAGACCAATTCGATCGCAACACATACTGCAAATAGTAAAATGCAAATAGTAAAATATCGTGCGTGAGTGCGGTAAACCGCGGCGCCACAATTAAAAGCAAATGGGAGGACACGGAATGTCGACACGTAGTGCAGCAATTTGTCTGTCGGTTATTGGCTGTCTTGGCTTGATTGCTCCTCATCACGCCGGAGCACAATCCGGAACGCCACCCGCAACTCTACAGTCGCCCGGTCTGGGATTGGTGACAAAACCAGTTCGAATTGTCGTTCCCGGTCCGCCAGGTGGACCCGCCGGCGCGATTTCGCTCCTCATCGCCAATAAACTTGGCAAATATATCAACCAGACTGTCATCGTGGACAACCGTCCAGGCGCCGGAGGCAATATCGCCATAGAGCACGTCGCACGTAGCGCGCCCGATGGCTTCACCTTGTTCTTCGGCGTCCCGGCGTTGGTAACCAACCCGTATTTCCAGAAAGCGCATCTCGATCCATCCGTGCTGACGCCGGTAATCCAGCTCAATACGGGCGCGTTTCTGCTGCTGGTCAATGCGAACAGCGAGCTCAAATCGCTCGGTGACGTGGTGGCGAAGATCAAGGCGTCGCCTGGCAATGTGAGCTGCAATTCCGGTGCGGTCGCGCTCTCAACGGTGAGCTGTCACCTGCTGCAGTCCTATGCCGGGCCGATGCTGATGGTTGCCTATCCCGGTAACGCACAGGCCCTTGCCGCACTGGAGCGCAATGAAATTGCTCTTGCGTTCGACTTCACGAGTTCCGCCGGCGCACGCGTGAAAGAGGGAAAGCTGCGGGCGCTGGCGATCACGAGCAAGACTCGTAATACCGGCGATTTCAAAGACGTACCGCCGATCGGGGAGACTATATCGGGGTTCGAACTGGTCGGCTGGCAGGGAATTATGGCGCCGAAGGATACGCCACGAGACATCGTGCTTAGTCTAAACGCCGCACTCAACAAGGTTCTTCAGGAGGAAGAGGTCGTCGCCTTCACGCGGAATGGAAATCTGGAAGTGGCGGGCGGCACCCCCGAGGCGTTCGGCGAACGCATCAGGCATGATTACGAGTTTTATGGACGTATCACCAAAGAAGCCAAGATAGAGCCGCAATGAGGACGCCAACAGGTCGCGCGTGATGGCATTCGCGCTGGCGGGCCGAGAGTATTGATCTGATCTGCCCACCTTCGCGATATGAGCGGCTTGCGCCTCGGATCGCGAATGACCGGCCGCGCACCCTCCTTTCGGTGAACTTTTTGGGCCGCATTGACGTTTGATTTGCGTGCGGTTCACTGAAAGCAATCGTCATGGACGAGAAAGCGGAAATCCGAAGGGGAACAGGCGTATTGTTTCGTGGCGTGGCCATTGGCGGCGCGGTGATTTTTGTCGGCCTGCTCACATGGCTGATTTTCCTGGGTCCGCTTGATAATACCGTACAGTGGCTGAAGGGAGAGGGACCTTCACCGACCAGCCGGTCGCCCATTGTCGGCATGACTGAGGGTATGCCCAATCAGTCCGGCCGTGCAGGGCCAGCACAAACGTCCTCCCAAAGTACAATTGCACGGACCGACCCTGCGCGTCTCGAAGATGCCTCCGGCGGCAAGGCGAGGGACATAAAACAAAGCAATGAGCCGCTGCAGCTATCCCCCGAGCAGCGTAACGCTATTCAACAGGCGATACAGAAAAACAGTCCACCCCAACAGGCGAACGGACAATTCGAGTTGATGATCGGGGCTGCAGTGCCCCACCAAGCCCGGCTGGCCGACCTTCCACCTGAAGTTCCTAAGGCGCTGGGGGGCTACTGGGGTGATCAGTACGTCTTGGTAAATGGCACTTTGGTTATTGTGGACCAGCACTCGCGTCGTGTCGCGGCGATTGTTCAAGGGATTTCCCAATAACATTAGGTGCCCTCATCACGTCAGGGGCGTTGAACCTCGCGGAATTGCGTTTCACCGGAGAACTCCGGTGCCTTGCCTATTCAAGTTTTCCGCTCCGTCTCATGTCTCTTTCGGTCGGATTTGTTCAAGGTGAAGCAGCGGTTACGCTGGATGGTCTTTGCGCGGTGCGCATTCGAAGCCGAACTTTTTCAAGGCTCCAAAGTATGTAGGTGTGTCGCCTGGGCAGGAGCGCGCCCATAACGGTCTTCTATGGCTAGCATTGATACCTGTGTGCTACAGGCGCTTTTCGCCGCATGCCATGGTCATTCAACGCTGTCGATTGCGCTCTGAGGCTTAATCAGGCGCTTGAACAGAAATATGATTTTTCGGGCCCCGGCATGAGGATGCGTGATGAAAGGTGAGCCGATTGACCTGTCATTCGTCCGGCGAATTGTCGAGGAATGTGAGAGCTGCCTGCGGCCCGTCAGGGATGCGGAGATCCTGCCCGCAGCAGCCTATGTCGACGAGAAATTCTGGGCGTTTGAGAAGCAGGCGATTTTCACGCAAGGCTGGGTCGCTATCGGCCATGTGAACGAAGTTCCGAACGTCGGGGACCAGCTTCCGCTTCAGGTGAATGACGAGCCTGTCATCGTCGTACGCGACGAAGACGACAGGGTCCGCGTGCTTTCTGCGATATGCCAGCACCGTGGCCATCCGATGATCGGTGGACTGGTCGAGCCACCGCCGCCTGGAACATGCCGAAATTCCCGCAAGCTTGTCTGCCCCTATCACAACTGGGTTTATGGGCTGGACGGATGCCTCGTCGGTGCGCCGTCCATGAGCGAGACGACGCCAATCGCTGAGCTGCGCCGGACTATCCGGCTTCCGGAAGTCCGCTCGGAGATCTTTCACGGTCTGATATTTGCCACGCTTAATCCCGACGCCCCGCCGGTTGCGCCGAGCCTCGTTAAGCTCGACAAGGAGCTTGCCGGCTACGGTCTCGAAAACCTAGTTCCAGGTTATGTCTTTGTGCAAACGGACCAGCGCTGGAACTGGAAGCTGCATCATGAGAATGCGCTGGAGCCGTACCACACCGACTATGTTCACAAAGGCTATCACAACGCCGTCCCGGCAGAACTGACGCAATTTCGTGAATTCGAGGTTGGTGATGGCCAGATCATGCGGACAACGGGCTTCGCGGCGGCCAACGGCGATTTGTTCGAGCAGTCGGGCAGCCGTCGGCTTCCCGATATCGAGGGGCTCTCCAACGAACAGCGCAGCCGCGTCTTATTTGCCTCGATCATGCCGACGGTTGTTGCTGTTTTGCAGCCATCTTTTGTCACCATGACGTTCCTTAGTCCGACAGCCGCCGGGCGAATCAATCTTCGCCGCCTCAATCTTTATTCGAAAGCCGCGACCCAAAGCCCTGATTTTGATCGTATTCGGATCGAGCAATTCGAGCAGATGAAGACCATCATCATGCAAGACCAGATCACCCAGATTGCGCTGCAGGAAGCTTACGAGTCCCGCTTCACCCCGCGCGGACGGCTTTCGCATTTGGAGACGGCTATCACCCAACTCAATCATTGGGTCATCGACAAATATCGCCAGGGTCTGGCCCAAGGCATTGGAGCCAGCGCGTAAACTGCCGTTTAATTCGTTCGGTCGGAATGTTTGATCTCATCGTACGCGGTGGCACGGTTGTTACCGGTGGCGGCTTCCAGCAGGCCACGCTTGCCATCGCCGATGGCACGGTCAAGGCGGTCGTCCCGCCGGATGAACCGCTGTTAGCCGCGCAGAATATCGATGCGAGCGGCCGTTTGATCCTGCCCGGGCTCGTCGATGCTCACGCTCACATTCCTGGTTATGCGTTATCAAAACGGCTGGACAATTTCCCGACGGCGACGGCGGCGGCTGCGCTTGGCGGTGTCACCACCGTGATGCTGATGCCGACGGACGATCCGCGAACCGCAACAGCTCCCTACTTTATTCGCAAGCGTGAGATCGGCAACGCTCAGTCCCATGTCGATTTCGCCATTCAAGCGATGATCGGGCCGAGGACCGAACGTGAAGACATCGTGGAGATGGCCGATCTTGGCGCGGTTTCGTTCGAGCTGTTCCTTGCTTACGGCGGAAATCCGAATTTCATCATCGGACACGACGATTTTGAGTTGTGCCGACTGATGGAGATCGTTCGCGACGTTGGATCTGTTATCGGCGTTACGCCGCATTCCGCGTCGCTGATCGCGCGGCTAACCGAACGCGAAAAGCTGATCGAAGCCACGCGCAAATATCGCGATGCGATCGAGCCTGAAGTTCCGCGCCCGCCGGTCCAGGTGTTTTCCCTCACGCGGCCGACGGTGTCGGAAGGGCTCGGCGTTGCGCGCGCATGTGTTGTGGCCGCCGAGATCGGAACGAGGATTCACCTCCGCGCCATGTCTTCGCGCAGCAGCATCGCTATCGTCAATCGGTTCCGCGATATGGTGGCGCTTTCCGCCGAAGTCATGTCCCATCATCTGGTCTTCGTAGAAGAAGACGCTTACCGCCTCGGTCCCTATGGGATCATCGTTCCCCCGATCCGGTCGGAATACGAGCGCGCTGGCCTAAGAGAGGCGCTCCGCAACGCCGAAATCGACATGGTTGTCAGCGACCATTCGCCCGCGCTGCGTGAAGACAAGGAATTGGGCTGGGCCGACATCTGGCGGACGCCGCCAGGAATGCCCGGCCTTCAAACGCTGCTGGCGTCAATGCTGCTACTTGTTGACGAGGGCAGCCTTGCGTTGCCTGAAGTCGTACGCTGTTGTGCGGAGCGGCCGGCGGCAAGCTTCGGTCTTTTTCCCAAGAAAGGTGCGCTGCAGGTTGGATCAGACGCCGACTTTATTATTCTCGATCCGTCTTCTCCCATGCTGATTGATGATACTCAACAGCGCAGCAAGGCGGACTACACGACCTTGAAAGGCTGCACCGTCAGCAGCCAAATCGAAAGCGTGTATCTGCGGGGCAATCTTATCGCGCATCAGCAACAGCTTGCATCAGAGCCGCTCGGCCGTTTTGTACGTCCGTAGGAAAGAGACAATTGATCGGAGAATGTCGTGACGACCAAAGTTAAGCTCGATATCCTTACGCTATGCGGCAGCATGCGGAAGGATTCTTACAATGCGGCATTGGTGCGTGCTCTGCCGCAGATCGCACCCGGCGATCTGACGTTCAAAGAGGGCCCTGCCGTTGCGGATATTCCGATCTATGATGGCGACCTGGAAAACGTTTCGGGTTTCCCGGCATTGATCACCGCGCTGGCCGGCCAGATCCGGGAAGCAGATGGCGTAATTATCACGTCGCCAGAATATAATTACTCCGTACCGGGCGGTTTGAAGAATTTGCTTGATTGGGTCTCGCGTACGCCTGATCAGCCTTTTGCGAAGAAACCTGTTTTGATCCAGTCGGTGTCGGGCGGCGCATTCGGCGGCGTCCGCATGCAGCACCATTTGCGTCAGATTCTGGTGTTTCTCAACGCCCGCGTGTTGCCCCGACCGGAGGTGCTGATCGGTCCCGCCGCCGCCAAATTCAGTGCGGATGGGCAGCTGATTGACGCACTGACCCGCGAAGCTGTTCGTGTCCAGCTGGCGGAGTTTTCGAAATTCATACGTGAATTCAATCTGTAAGCGATCCGGCTGCGGTGTCACTTGGGATCGGCTGAAGTCGATCAATTTGGCGTACTTTTTGCTTTTTCTAACCTTGATCAGCCTCCCTTCGGGCGAGGCCTGGACAAAGGTACTAGTCATGCGCAAAACCGACTCTTTGCTTGAACCGAGCGTCATTTTCGCCCGCAAAGTCGATTGGAACCTGTTTCAGGTCTTTTACGAAATCGCCCGCAAGGGAGGGATTGGGGCGGCTGCCCGCTCGTTGAACAGGCAGCAGCCGAGTGTCAGTGCCGCTCTGCAGCGGCTGGAAAACCACATGGGCGCGTGCCTTTGCATTCGCACCAGCCGCGGTATCGAGTTGACCATTCACGGCCACCAGCTTTTTGCGGCGTGCCGTCAAATGTACGAATCGGTTCAGAACATGCCTCGCGCCATATCCGCGGCCAGTGGCGATATATCGGGCAGCGTTTCACTCCGCGTAATATCCAACCTGCATTTGCAGCTGAAACTGACCGAAATTCTGAACAGTTTTCACCGCCAATATCCGCGTATCGAGATCAACCTCGATGTGGCCTCATGGCGCGACGTGCTGCGTTCCCTAAAAAATGGCGATGTCGAGCTCGCGATCGGTTTCGAGGACGAACTGGATCCAAAGTATATGTATCTGCCGATCGTCGATCAGGTGCAGCAGCTCTATTGTGGCCCGGATCATCCGTTCTATGGCAAGCCTCCGGTGAGCCCGGCGCAGTTGACCGCCCATCCCTTCGTCGTTACCAAGGAAGAGCCCGTCCCGTACGTTCGTTTCCGGGAGCGGCATGGTCTTGGGCAGCAGATCGGCGGATTTGCGGACAGTCTGCAGGAGCGAATGTGGCTTATCCAGGTCGGCATGGGCATTGGCTTCCTGCCCATGCCAATCGTTGAAGCTTCAAACTTTGCTTCCAAGCTTTGGCCGTTATTGCCGACCCGAGAAGCGCCGGTGTGCACGCTTTACTTTATGGCCGCCGCATCGAATATCCGCAGCGCGCCCGCGCAACTGCTGCTTGATACTGCACTGGCCCAGTTGGGTGAAACGCGGGTAGCTTCGGCGTCAACCGCCGCGTAACCGAATGATGCTACCGTTCTGGAAACCCATGGTTCCGGGCGGGGAACATATCCCTTGAAAGAAATGCAAAAATCTTAGTTCGCCGTTTTCGTTGTTTCAGCCGTGTTCGGCGATAGCGCTTTCGTGCCAGTGACCGAGCAAAACCTGAGTCAGGGCTGACATCAGGAGGAACATGATGATTCCTAAAATCGCGATCAGTGCCAGCGCGGCAAACATCAGCGGAATATCCAGCCGAAAACCTGACTGCAGAATCTGATAAGCAAGCCCCGCATCGCGCCCGCCAGTGCCGGCCACAAACTCGGCGACAACCGCGCCGATCAGCGACAATCCGCTGGATATCCGCAGCCCGGCGAGGAAGAACGGAAGGGCACTCGGAATGCGCAGCCTGAGCAGCGTATTCAGTCGGCCGGCGCGTTTCATTTTAAAGTAGCTCAGCAAGCCGGGATCGACACTGCGTAGACCGGTAACAGTGTTGGAAATAATGGGAAACAACGCTACGACCGTTGCGCAGATGATGAGGGAAAGTTCCGTGCTTTTGACGAGGATAATGATCAACGGCGCGATCGCAACAATCGGCGTGACTTGCAGTAACACAACGTACGGAAACAGGCCGATTTCGGCAAACCGGCTTTGTACGAAGAGAAACGAAACGATCGTTCCGATCAGGACCGCCAGCCCGAACGCTTTGAACGCCACCAGCGCAGTGCTGGCGAACGAACTGAACAAAAGCGGCATGTTTTCGACGAAACTAGCGACAATGGCGCTGGGGGCCGGAAACAGGTAGGAGGGAATCGAAAACCCGCGGCATATGCCCTCCCACCCAAGCACGAGCGCTACGCCCACCAGAACCGGTGCGAGGACCCGCCAAACCCACTCCCGCGACATAGCTTGAATCATTTAGGCCATCACCGCCTTTGACGCCCCGGTTAACATGCGCGAAAGTTCGCGACACAGTTCGGAGAAACGATCCGAATCCCGAAACGCATCCGTACGCAGTTGCGGTTCGTCGACGAGAAGTTCGCCGTAGATCCGCCCCGGATTGGCCGCGAGTACGATGATGCGCGTCGACAAGAACACGGCTTCGTAAATGGAATGTGTCACGAACAGCGTCGTGAGCCGCTGTTTCCACGCGAGTTGAACGAGATCAAGGTCCAGCTTGTTGCGCGTAAATTCGTCGAGCGCGCCGAATGGTTCGTCCATCAACAGCAGATTGGGACTGTCCACCAATGCCCGCGCAATCGAAACCCGCATGCGCATGCCGCCTGACAATTGGCGCGGATAGCTCCGCGCGAACCGTGTCAGGCCGACCTGTTCAAGCGCGGCAGCGACGAGGGCGTTTGTATCCTGCGTACCGCGAGGTTCGAGATCGAGCGCAAGGCGCACGTTCTTTTCGACGCGCGCCCAAGGCATCAGCGTTGGGTCTTGAAACACAAACGCGAGGCGCCGGCCAGGCCCGCCGATCTGCCGGCGGTCGCCGCCCCACCATGAAATTTTGCCTTCGGTCGGCTCATACAGGTTTGCGATCATCTTCAGCAGCGTGGACTTTCCGCAGCCCGACGGGCCGATGAAAGAAACAAATTCGCCGCTCAGGACGCTCAGATGAATGTTGGCGAGCGCATGCGTGCCGTTGGAAAAAATCTTGCTGGCACCAGCGACCGTCACGGCCGGGCCGGGCGACAGACCGTCGGATATTGGTTCGATAGACAGGCGCGCACGAGCAGCGGGCACTTCTGAGGGCACTGCTGGCTGATCCGTCTGTGGCCGCGCCAGATTGGCGGCGCTCCGGAGGAAAGCATCCATCAGTTCAGATCCCACATGCCGTCGTCGGGAGCTATCGTCGATTCCGTTCTCATCCTATCGATCCGAAAAACCCCTTATCTATCGGCAACATGGCCTCCACTGCGGCGCAGTATGAAAATGTTTCGAGATTACAGCTAGATACCCGATGAAGATGCCGGACATAGATTTTCACTATGAAACGGTCTGTCAGCATAATGATACAACCGATCGCTGTAGGGTTCGCTCGGATTCATAAGGTCGGCGAATGAGCGTCATCAACCGGTCTCGGCTAGGAACGTCGCGATGCGCTGCGTACCTTTCGGGTGTCTCCTCAAAATGGGTCTTTGCCGGGAGTTTCTAGCCGTTAATGCGCACACTCGACCACACCCTCGTTGTCAACCACACCCCCCATACGATCAAAATTGATCCGGGCTGGTCTCTCCTGCATGTACTACGCAATCAGCTGAGGTTGACGGGCACCAAGGAAGCTTGTGGAAGTGGGGAGTGTGGGGCGTGCACGGTTCTCGTGGGTGACGTACCGCAACTATCCTGCATCACGCTATGCGCGCGTGTCCGCGTACCTGTCAGCACGATTGAAGGCTTGTCAGAAGAATCTGCCGATCTTCGGCGCGCGTTCGCTGAACGAGGCGGGTTTCAGTGCGGATACTGCACATCAGGCCAGATCGTTCACGCCGTTGCAATTTTGCGCGCGGGATTGCCTGCGTCGCGTAGCGCGGCAGAGAGCGTCCTTCGACGCCTGCTTTCGGGAAATATTTGTCGCTGCACTGGATATGTCGGAATCATCGAGGCGATTCTCGACGTTGCGGAACAGCGTACGCGTAGCGCCTGAAGACCTGCAGCAAACCATGACGAAAAGATATATCGGAAAGCCTGTTCCACAAATTGACTGGAGAGAACGGACATCGGGTATATCGCAATATACGGCCGACCTCTTTTTTCCTGATCTGCTCATCGTCAAGATACTTCGGTCTCCCTATCCATACGCCTTGATCGCCTCGCTCGATACGATGCGCGCCGAAGCAATGCCGGGCGTCCATGCCGTAATCACAATGGCGGATTTTCCACCCGGGACTCGCTATTTGCATGAGGGGGCATGTGACCGGCCGCCGCTGGCGGATGGAGTGGTCAGATACGTCGGCCAGGAAATTGCGGCCGTTGCTGCGGACACTCCGCAAATTGCCGCCGCCGCTATCGACGCCATTGACATAAATTATCGCCCGCGACGTGCCCCGTTGAAGATTGCGGAATCTTTGCGACGTCATAGCTTGAAGCTGCACGCGCGAAAGGAAGCGCGGCCCAACGTATCACGCGTGTTTCGTCGGCGCTGGGGCAGGCCGGATGAGGCAAAGGCCGCAGGGCAAGTAGCGGTTTCAGGATATTTTGAATTTGGACGTCAAACCCATGCGAGCATGGAACCTAACAGTGTCGTCGCGCTATGGAACTCGGACGAAGGCCGACTTCATTTGTGGGTCTCGACGCAAGCGCCTATCCTGATCCGCGATGAAGTGGCGCGCCTGCTGGGCTTGGAGACAGATAACGTCATTTGCCACGAGGTCGCGGTCGGCGGCGGGTTTGGATCCAAGTCACGCATCTCGGAGCATGAAGTTATTGCAGGAGCATTGGCCATAAAATCCGGTCGGCCCGTGCGTCTTGTGTACGATCGAAGCGAGGAGTTCGAGGCGAGCAAAAGCCGCCATCCCTTTCACGTGCAAATGGCGCTTCGTGCTGACCTGGAAGGCCAGGTGCGTCACATAGAAGGCCAGATAAACGTTGAAAACGGCGCTTACGATCATTCCGGCGTTTCGGTGGTCGGGGCGGGTCTTAAAGGGCTGGGTCTGATCTACCAGCCGGACGGGATTGCGCTTGATGCTTTGCTGGTCGATACAGCGATCCTGCCCGGCGGACAGTTCCGCGGTTATGGAACGACACAAGTAAGTTTTCCGCTCGAGTGTCTGATGGACGACCTCGCGCGGAAACTTGACCACGACCCGATCGATTTTCGTATTCGTAACGCGCAAAAGGATGGTTTCACTTCCTTGCTGGGCGCCGAACAAAAGACTGTTCGCCTCAAGGAGTGTCTTGAAGCCGCGCGCAAGGCAATAAAATGGGATGTGTTGCAGAGTGAGAGGCCCGCAGAACATGGTCTGGGCGTTGCTGCGGGCGTGCACTTGAGTGGTTCTTACGCCGAGCGCGATGACGCAAACCGGTGCGATGCTGCGATTGACCTCTACACGAACGGACGCGTCCGCGTGCGGTTCGGAGGCGCCGATACCGGGACAGGCCAAAAAACCATGCTCGCGCAGATAGCTGCCGACGAACTGTCCTTGCCGATTGACGCGGTCGACGTCCTCACGATGGACACCGAGAAGACCCCGTTCGATCTCGGAGCCTGGAGTTCACGAGGTACGCACTACAGCGGGCAGGCCGTGAGGATCGCGGCGACGGCCGCGCGCGAAAAACTGCTGGCCATCGCGACATCGCGCTTCGGAGACGCCGAATTCACGCTGGACGACGGCAATGTTCGGTGGCGCGATCAAGTTATTCGCATTGGCGAATTGGTCCAACTCAGCAATGAGACGATTGACGGTCAGCTGACCGTCGAGACGAGCTTTGTCGATCATAACGTCGTCCGGCCCGATCCGCAGACCGGGTTGGGCAATATGTCAGCGAGCTACAATTTTGCGGCCCATGCCGCCTATGTCCGCGTCGATACACGGACGGGCGAGGTTCGCATTCTCGACTACGTTGCCGTTCACGATGCGGGAACTGTCCTCAATTCCATGAGTATTGAAGGCCAGATCGTCGGCGGAGCCGCAATGGGCATCGGCGCTGCGCTCGGCGAACAGATGGTGTTTGAACAGGGCAAGCTCGCAAACAGCGGCTACATTTATTACGCCTTGCCGCGGGCGGCTGACTTGCCGTCGATCCGGCCGTTTGTCGTCGAGAACAGCGATCCGCGCGGGCCTTATGGCGCCAAGGGTGTTGGCGAGCTCGGAATAAATCCGCCGCCCGCGGTTCTTTCCAATGCAATCTATGATGCAATCGGCGTTCGCATAAACACCCTGCCGATAACGCCGGACAAGATTCTGGTTGCGTTGGCGGAGCGGGACAATCGCAAGCGAAATTTTCGACTTCACCTTCGGCCGGGTCGCTGGTGGATTGCATTGGTGCGATGGGCTTATCCGCGCGGACTGTTCGCTGTTTTGCGTGCGATGCGCAGACATCGTTCCAGCCGGGTCTTTCCGCCTCCGCTTGAAAGCATAGCGGCGCCGCCAACACTCAGGGACGCCTTGCCGCTCCTTGGAAAAACGGCGAGACCGATCGGCGGCGGCACGGATATTGTGCCGCGCCGCAGCCAGGGGCTGGAATCCGCAACTGTGCTGATCTCGCTCGCCGATATACAGGAACTGAAGGCCGTCACCGTGACAGCGGATGGAGCGCTTGAGATCGGCAGCGCGGTGACGCTGTCGCAGCTATGCGATCCGCATCTCACACATCCGCTGCTGGCAGCCGTCGCGTCGACGATTGCATCTCCACAAATCCGCAATATGGCGACACTGGGCGGCAATCTCGTCCAGACCAAGCGATGCTGGTTTTTCCGCAGCGGGTTTGAATGCTTCAAACGGGTCGGCGCGAAGGCCCCCTGCTACGCCATTCTCGGCGACCACCGGTTTTATCATGCTGCAATCGACGGGCATCGCTGCCAGGCCGTGACGCCGTCCGACATGGCGACCGCGCTGGTCGCGCTCGATGCTGAACTGGTTTTGCGCAGCGCAATCGGCCAGCGCATCGTTGCAGCATCCCGATTCTATACGGGCCCGGGCGAGACTGTTCTGCGCGATGACGAAATCGTCGAGACCGTGAGAATTGCCGGGGCGACCTTGCGCCGCCACGCTGTGTTCGAAAAGCTGAGGCTCTGGGAAGGCGATTTTGCGGTCGTGTCCGTGGCGCTCGCTGCGGAAATCGACGGCGAGGGGCGTTGGAGCAACCTGACAATCGTGTGCGGCGGCATCGCGCCGATACCGTGGCGCGCAGTCGCGACAGAAGGTGCGCTTAACGGGAAGTTAGTCACCGCCGAAACGCTTCGCCGCACCTTTGATGAAGAGTTGAATGCACAGGCTCATCCTCTGGCGCGAAACGCCTGGAAGCTCGATGCTCTTGCCGGGCTTTGCGAACGGGCTGTCGAGAAGCTGACGCGGTCGGCGTGATTGGCGACGCGGCTGGATGCCGCGCTGCTCGGAACACATAGATGCATCGTGTGGGCGGCATTAATGCTTCGCACGTGCCCGGCAAAGAGGCCAATAGGTATTATCGCCAATATCCCGTTGGAGAGGCTTACGATGCTGACTGGTCCGATGTCTTCTCGCCGAAACGTGCTGAAATTGGCGGCAGGTGCCGCATTAGCGAGCGGTGGTGTCATTCGTTCCCGCCCAGCGCGCGCCGCAACCAGGATGCGGGTATTGCTAAATTTTTATCCCGAAGCAAGCCATGGATATCTCTACCAGGCTGTGGCGACTGGAATTTACAACAAGGCGGGACTGGACGTAGAAATCAAGCCGGGCGGCCCGCAAGTGAACGGAATGCAGTTGCTTATCGGCGGCGAAGTCGATGTCGTCATGAGCGCCGCCATCACGGTAACGAGCGGTATAGAGCGGGGTGTTCCTGCGACAATCATTATGCCGTCTTTCCAAATCGATCCGCAGGTGCTGGTGGCGCGTCCCGACGTCAACAGCATCGCCGATCTCAAAGGCCGCAAGATTCTTGTCACCACGCTCGGCCGCTCCAGCTATTGGTTGTGGCTCAAGAGCCGCTTTGGGTTCACCGACGATCAGCTCGGCGCTTACACCGGCAATTTGCAGCCGTTCATTCAGGATCCGAAGATTGCGCTAGGCGGCGTTATCGAATCCGAACCCTACAACCTCCGCCGCGCCGGTGTTGACGTCAAAGCATTCTTGCTCGCGAAAGAGGGCTATCCACCCTATGGCTATCCGCTCGCGACGTTGCAGAGCACGATCAGCCGCGATCGCGATGCCGTGAAGCGCTTCGTGCATGCTTCGCTCGAAGGGTGGAAGAGCTTCATGGCAGATCCGACGCCAGGGCTCAATCTGCTCAAATCGGTCCGGCCGGAAGCGACGGATGATTGGAACGCCTATTCGATCAAGACGCTGAAAGACTATAAGTTTGTCGATGGCGGTGATGCGCAGGAGCAGGGTATTGGCATCATGACGGACGAACGTTGGAAGAAGCTTGCTGATTTCATGATCGAAGTCGGCATCATCAAGCCAACGACGGACTGGAAGGCCGCTTATACGACCGAATTTGTGAAGGGCGTCGGGATCAAGCTCTGAACATCGACCAAGCCTTCAAGGCTTGATCTTCTGTCTAGCCTCCGCCGTCGCCACGGTCGGTCGTGCGATGCCCGTCCTTGAGCGAATTTCTGGCAGCGCACGTCGCGAGCCTCGCGGCTTCGCTTGAGTTGCGACCGGCGTGGAACGGCGGAGCCGGTGGACCGTCCGCGTAATAAGGTGTGACGGTGGTTGTTTTACGAACGCCAGGCTATCAGAACGGAACTTCTCCGCGTATCCATGAACGGTGCACGAGGCGAACGTATTTGGTTTTGTCGAAGGGTGTTCCGCGATGCATGGTGCAACGGTTGTCCCACACCAGGATGTCGCCCGGTTGCCATTTGTGACGGTAGACAAATCGCTCCTCTGTCGCGAACTCCATGAGTTCGCGGATCAGGTTCTTGCCCTCGGGATTGGGCATGCCGACAATGCCGTTTGGCGTGGTCGTAGACAGACCCCACAGGGCTTTGCGGCCGTCGGCCGGATGGCTCCGGACCAACGGATGAACGACATCAGGATGTTCAATCCTTTCCTGCTCCGTCATGGTACGGTTGCTGCGCGCCACCAGATTAGCGTAGCTGTGATGCACCTTTAGGCCGTCGATCTGGCGCCGGCGCTCTTCCGGCAGGGCTTTCCACGCGGCGCAGGCATCAGCTATCAATGTGTCCGATCCTTCTTCGGGCACTTCAAGGGCATGAAGGATCGTATATGAACCCGGCCGGCAATCGTAGTTGAGGTCGGTATGCCACGCGGTGCCGGCCTCGGCGTCGCCGATCACGCGGCCATTCACGACCTTGTTCGAAATAATGAAGATTTCAGGGTGCTCCGGAACGGTAAAGTCGAGTACCGGATTGTCAGCCGGTTCGCCGAAGACTTTCGTGAACTCGACCTGATCTCCCGGGCTAAGGTTCTGCTTTCGCAGCATGATTGCCCCATGGGTCGCCAACAACTCTGCGAGCTTTTCACGGGTGCTGCGGTCGGCAGTACATACGTTGACGCCTGAAATTTCGACTCCAAAACCGTCGATCAGCGGACGCGTCTCGAGCTGCACATCCGGAGTGGTCGCGCTAGTCATGAAATCCTCCTTCTGGCACGTGCCGAGCCTGAAACGTCGCATAGGCGGCTGGACGCTAGAAGTGGCCACAATTTAATGCGGATCATAGACAAGCGCTATGTGCGGCCTTGTTTGGCACCGGTGAGTGCTGTTCACCGCCGCGTTCCGGAAGATAGCTCCCTCGTGAGCGACCTCTGAGGTCCTGCTCGGTGGAGGGAGCGCTTGCTGCATGGTTTGGCGGTCACGTACGCTGGGTTACATCAACAAAAATCGTTTGAAGCGGTAGAGCGAGAAAACAAAAAAGACCGCTCCTATGACAAGCAATGCCACGAGTTGAGGCCAGATGACGTCAAAACCGGCCCCTCGAAATAAAACTGCCTGCGCGAGAATGACAAAATGGGTATTTGGCGCAGCCAGCATCAAATTCTGAATGATCTCAGGCATGCTTTCGCGTGGCGTAACGTTGCCTGACAGGGCTTGAAGCGGCAGGAGAATGAGTATCAAAAGCAAACCAAATTGCGGCATCGTGCCCGCTATCGTGGCCAGAAAGATCCCCATGCAGGTAGTGGCAAAAAGCTGCAACGCCGCACCAAACAGGAACAGGGCAACCGAACCTTCTACCCTGACCGCCAGTAAACCTTGAACCACAAATAGCAGGGCCAGGCCCGAGGCCACCAGAACGACGAGCCCCATCGACCAGATTTTGCTTACCATGATCTCAAGCGGGGTCACTGGCATGACAAGCAGATGTTCGATTGTGCCGTGTTCCCGCTCGCGAATGAGCGCCGCACCTGTCAGGATGATCGACAACATCGTGACGGCAGTGATGACCTGATTGATGGAACCAAACCAGCTTTTGTTGAGTGTTGGGTTGAAGCGCGCCCGCAATGCCAGGTCGACGGGCAGTATGGCGGCAGAACGGTAGTGTGCCAGGAATTCGTTGATTTCGCTGTCGATAATCGACTGGATGTAGCGGCCGCCCGTGAAGGCCTGCGACATTCGCGTCGCATCAATATTGAGCTGAATCGCGGGTGACCTTCCAGCGAGGAGGTCTCGCTGAAATTCCGGCGGAATGTCGATTGCGAAAGTATCGACGCCTGCATCCATGCGACGGTCCATCTCCGACTGGGAAATGAGTTTCGGTATCGAGAAGTAGGGCGGGTTGAACGCCGTAATGATGCGAGAGGATATTGGCGACCGGTCTTCGTCGACAATTGCGATTGCGGCCCGATTGAGGGTTTCAGGCATTGCCTTCGAGGCCGTATAGATCGACAGGGTAAAGGCGTACACGATCAATACAAGCATCATCGGATCGCGGGTCAGGCCGCGCAGTTCCTTGACGCCGAGATGCAGCGTGTTGAAAATCCTCATTGTCAGCTTGCTTGTTTTCTAAGAAGTATCGTGCCGAGTCCCAGCAATACCGGGATGGTGATGAACAGAGGCAAAAGCGACGTCCACAGATCGCTGAGGCCAAGGGCTTTTGAAAAGGTGCCGCGGGAAATGTTCACGAAATACGTCGTCGGATAAATTTCTCCTATGATCGCGCCGACCCCTTGCAGCGATGACACCGGATCAATCAATCCGGAATACTGAATGGCGGGGATCAAGGTTACGAGCGCAGTACCGAATATTGCGGCAATCTGGCTGCTTATGAATGCGGAAATAACCAACCCCATGGCGGTTGTAACCGCCACATAAAGAAACGCTCCGACGGCAAAGACAGCCAGGCTTCCCGTAAATGGAACGCGGAACACAAACATTGCAAATGCCGTCAGCAGTGCGAAGTTCAACATCGCAAGAACCACGTAGGGAATCTGCTTGCCGATTAAAAACTCGAGGCGGGTCACGGGAGTCACATAAAAATTGATGATGGAGCCAAGCTCCTTCTCGCGCACCACACTGAGTACCGCCAGCATCGATGGTATCATGAGCAAAAGGATAGGGATCACCGCAGGTGCCATTGCGACCAGACTCTTGATATCCGGATTGTAGCGATAGCGGAGTTGGATCTGGAATTTGCCGGCTGTTGCGGCGTCGCCGTAGAGTTCCCGCGCTTTTTGCGTCAGCCAGTTTGTATGCATGCCCAGCACGTAACCTTGTATGGTTTCGGCACGTGTCGGCATGGCGCCGTCGATCCAGGCGCCAATCTGGACGCTGTGACCTCGTGACAAGTCACGTGCAAAGCCCGGCGGGATTTCTATGGCCAGGCTCAATTCGCCGCTGCGCATCCTTCGGTCCAAATCCGCGTAGTCGGTGATTGGATGTTTTTCGGTGAAATATCTCGATCCGGCAATTTGCAAAATGTAGTCCCTGCTGGTCGAGGTGTTGTCGCGGTCAAGTACGGCAAAGGAAAGGTTTTCAACATCCAGACTGATGCCATAGCCCAGCACGAACATCAGAATGACACTGCCCAGGATGGCCAATATCGCGCGAATTGGATCACGACGCAGTTCGAGCGACTCCCGGTTCGTATAAGCGAACATGCGTCGGAAGTTGAAGAAGCGGCCGGATTGAGTTCTTCTTTCGGCGGGGTGCCTGAGGTCTCTGGTTTCGGCTGAAGGCCTTAGTAGGGGTTGAGACGGCGCTGACAAGTCTTCGGAGTCGGCAAGTGCGCTCTCCAGATAAAGAATGAACGCTTCTTCAAGACTACTTGCAGAACGCGATTTGATGATTGCAGCCGGAGTATCGCTGATAAGCACTTTGCCGGCATGCATAAGGGATATCCGGTCGCACCGTTCGGCCTCGTTCATAAAATGGGTCGAGACAAAGATCGTAACGTTGTCGTTGCGGGAAAGATCGGACAACATTTGCCAGAACGAATCGCGCGCGACCGGATCGACGCCAGACGTCGGCTCGTCCAGGATCAGGATATCGGGTGAATGGATCATCGCGACGGCCAGCGAAAGGCGCTGCCGGATTCCAAGCGGTAGAGCGTCAGGCAGCGCATCCATGACATCGCCCAGATTGAAGCGCTGTGACATTTCTTCGATCCGTGAAGGAATGCCGGCCGAGGGCAGCCTGAACAGGCGGGCATGCAGGTCGAGGTTCTGCTTGACCGTTAGTTCGGAATATAAAGAGAAGGATTGTGACATGTAGCCGACACGGCGCCTGACATCCATGTCGTTTGGGTCGATCTCTCGACCGAAGAGCATCGCTTTTCCGCTGGTTGCCGGCAGTAATCCGGTGAGCATTTTCATCGTCGTTGTTTTTCCGCAGCCGTTCGAGCCGAGAAAACCGAAAATTTCCCCGCGTGTAATGCGAAAGCTCACGTCATCGACCGCGGTGAAATCGCCAAAACGCATCGTCAAATGCTCGGCCTCGATGGCAACATCATCATTTTGGCTAACGGCGCGGGGGGGAATGACGACGGTTGCATACCCTTGACGGTCACTTTCCGGGAGAAGGGCAATGAAGGCGGCGTCAAGGTTTGATGACCCGGTTTGCCGAAGCAAATCCGACGGGGTGCCTGTGGCGAGCACTTGACCGGCATTCATCGCGACCAGCCAGTCGAACCGCGCGGCCTCTTCCATATAGGCAGTCGCAACAATCACACTCATGTCAGGACGACCGGTCCGGATGGTGCGGATCAGTTCCCAAAATTGCTGGCGCGATAGCGGATCTACACCCGTCGTCGGCTCGTCGAGAATCAGGAGGTCCGGATCGTGAATGAGCGCGCAACAGAGACCCAGCTTTTGTTTCATGCCGCCTGAAAGCTTGCCCGCCGGTCTGTCTGCAAATGGTGCCAGGCCTGTGTTTCTTAGAAGACCGGCGATCCGGTGTTCCCGCTCATGTTTGTCTTGTCCGAACAGCCGGCCGAAAAAGTCGATGTTCTCAAACACGGACAAAGTGGGATAAAGGTTTTTGCCTAAGCCTTGCGACATGTAGGCGATCCGTGGACAGACGAGGTTGCGATGTCTTACATCCGAGATGTCGCCGCCAAGCACGTCGATATGTCCCGCTTGTATGACGCGTGCGCCGGCAATCAGCGACAGAAGGCTGGATTTTCCGACCCCGTCAGGACCGATCAGTCCGACCATGCGGCAGGCCGGTATATCCAGCGTGACAGTCTCCAGCGCTTGAATTCGGCCGTAAGTCAGGCCAATCGCGCTCAGCCGGGCGATCGGAACTTCGGATTCATGACCGATGGGCATGTGAGTCATCCGGGAAGTGTTTCCTGGAGGTTCCCCGGCCAGGGAGTATTGGGGTCGAGGCGGATATAAGCCATGCCCGGCAGACCAGTCTTGACCATCTGGATGTATTTTTTGAGGAGATCCGGCGAAATATGCGCTTTGACTCGAAACATCAGCTTGAGGCGCTCTTCCTCGGTTTCGACACTCTTCGGCGTAAATTGCGCAACGTCGGCAACGAATGTTACCTTGGCCGGAATTACATAGTGGGGAGCGGCGTCAAGGACGAGATGGACGTCCATCCCGATCGCAACTCGTCCGGCTTGGGCCGTCGGAAGGAAGAACGTCATATAGACGTCGCTAAGATCGACAAGATTGAGCACCCGCCCTCCCGCGGCGAGCACCTCGCCGGGCTGCGCAACACGATATTGAATACGTCCGTCGCGGGGTGACTTTAAAATACTATCATTGATGTCGGCATTGATGCTTTCAATGGCGGCTTTCGCTGCGTCGACCGCCGCTCCAGCGTCGATTACTTGGGCCTTCGCTGCGCCAATCGCAGCTTCCGACGCCGCGATTTGGGCGCGCGCCGCTGCCGCTGCAGCTTTCGCTCCTTGAACTGAAGCCCGGTCATCATCGAGAATCTGCTGTGATACAGAATTCGTCTTGATCAATTCTTCCGAGCGGGCAAGTTTTTTGTTTGCCGCGTCGAGTTGTGCTTCTCGTTGTTCGAGCACCGCCACGGCGGCTTCGCGTTCTGCGTTGCGCTGGGTTACGAGACTGTTTGCGGTGTCGACGCCAATAACCGTACGATGCAATTGTGCTTCGGCTTGGCGGCGCTGGGCTTCCAATTGACTTGTGTCCATACGAGCGAGCACCTGTCCGGCCGTGACGAAGTCGCCTTCGTTGGCAAGGATTTCACGTACTCGTCCGGGAATTTTGGTCGAAATATCAATCTCAACGGCTTCAATGCGACCATTGCCGCTTGCAATCCCGGCTGGCAGTCGATTGCCACCGAACTTCACCCAAGCATAGTAACCGCTCCCGGCTAAAATCGCGACCAGGATGGCGACCAGCCAACCTGTCCGGGTTTTTGTGATCATCGGATCGTCTCCCGATTTGGCGTGCAGACCAGAATTGTGGCTGTTTCCGGTCACCGTGTGACGGAGTACCGCCGATAAGCCGAAATTACATTTTCGGCGGATTGAGCATCGGACGGGATAGGCGGCGCGCCAAAGTTCTTAATGTGCGTTTCGTAAAATCACTTTGATCAAAGTCAACGTACGTTGACCGTTAATCTCTAACAATCATTTTAGCGGCTTGCCCTTGGAACTTTCGTCATGCGCCGTAAACGGCAACAGTCAGTACTTACGCGTGACCGCATTTTGAATGCCGCAATCTTGCGTTTTTCGCGATTTTCTTACGAAAAAACCGGATTGCGAGATATCGCGAAAGATGCTGACGTTGATGTTTCGTACGTTCATCGCTGCTTCGGTTCGAAGGAGCAGCTTTTTGCCGATGCTCTAGCCGCGACGATTCCGCTTGACTTACTCGCCGGTACTGCAGGCGATCTTTCCGGATTCCTCGCTAAGCAAATATTTGCGAGAGATGGCGCTTCGGCTGAGGTTGGGGCGCTTGACCTCATCATCCGATCTCTTACGAGTCCGGAAGCATCGCGCGTGCTGCGCGAATTCATTTTGAATAGTTTTATTGATCCGCTCGCTGGTCAACTCGATCGGACACCAAATATGCGCATCGCATTGATTGCCGCGCTGCTGACTGGGGTTGGTATTTTTCGAAATGTGTTGCGCATTCCATCTCTGGGTGAACCGCAGGGTGGCGAGCTTGAGAAAGTGATTTCTCGCGTGATTAAAGGATTAATGACGAAAGACCCAGCGCTGCGGCGAGTCTGACAAAGACTGAATATCGTTCTAGACGAAAGCGGTTAAATCCAATGTCAGTTCAAACTTCAACCGAAACTCCTAACCAGATTTTAGCTCAGGCAGAGCTGCCGGTGCAGGTGGATGAAAGCATAGGCAGCGAAGCGTTCCGGTCCATCGACCGAATGTGGGAAGCCCTTAGCGCTCAGGCGACTGGAGGGTTCTCACCTGCGTCATTGGCTTTAGCGTTTTTCGATTGGTATATTCATTTGATGGCGGCGCCGGGCAAGCGTGTAGAGTTGACCGATAAGGCTTTACGGAAAGCGAGCCGATTGCTGACTTACTGCCTGGCGGTCGCGAACGATCCCCATGCGCCATCTTGCATCGAGCCGTTACCCGGCGACTATCGTTTCCGTGCTGACGAGTGGCACCAAAAGCCCTTCAATTTTTTCGCTCAGGGGTTCCTCCTTAGTCAGCAATGGTGGCACAATGTAACGCACGAAGTGCCCGGCGTGACAGCACACCATGAAGATATGGTGTCTTTTGTATCGCGTCAGCTGCTCGATATGCTTTCGCCGTCAAACTTTGCGTTCACAAATCCGGAGGTCGTCAAAAGAATCGCTGCGACTGGCGGGATGAACTTTGTCCAGGGGTTTCGCAACTGGATCGAGGATGTTAGCCGGCTTGCGACCAGGAGGCCGCAAGCGGGCATGGAAGATTTCCAGGTCGGCAAGGATATCGCTACTACACCTGGAAAGGTCGTCTATCGGAATCACTTGATCGAGCTCATCCAATATGAGCCGTCGACAAAAACGGTGATGGCAGAACCGGTGTTGCTCGTGCCAGCTTGGATCATGAAGTACTATATCCTCGATCTGTCGCCGCAAAACTCGCTCGTTCGTTATCTGGTTGGGCGCGGCCATACGGTCTTTTGCATCTCCTGGCGCAACCCGAGCGCAGCAGATCGCGATCTGACCATGGACGATTATCGGCGCTTCGGTGTTATGGCGGCACTTGATGCAGTCGGTGCAATCGTTCCTGAACGCAAAATTCACGCGACTGGCTATTGCCTCGGTGGAACGCTGTTATCGATTGCCGCTGCAGCGATGGAACGGGTAGGCGACGATCGTTTGGCAACCCTTACTTTGCTTGCGGCTCAGACTGATTTTACCGAACCCGGCGAACTTGCCCTCTTCATCGATGACAGTCAGCTTCATTTCCTTGAAAGCATGATGTGGAACCGGGGTTATTTATCCGCCGATCAGATGGCTGGGTCTTTTCAGCTCTTGCGCTCGAATGACCTCATCTGGTCGAGGCTGGTTCATGACTATCTCATGGGCGAGCGTGCGCCGATGATCGATCTCATGGCATGGAATGCCGATTCAACCCGCATGCCATATAAGATGCACGCCGAATATCTCCGGCGGCTTTATCTCAACAACGAACTTGCTGCGGGTCGTTTTATGGTCGATGGCCGCTCGGCAGCGCTGCAGAACATTCGAGTTCCTATCTTTGTTGTTGGAACTGAACACGATCACGTTGCGCCGTGGCGATCCGTCTACAAAATCCACTATCTGACGGATACCGACGTCACCTTCGTATTGACGAGCGGTGGGCACAATGCCGGCATTATCAGCGAACCTGGCCACCCGGATCGGCATTTTCGTATCGCTCTGAAACGTACCGCCGATCCTTGCCTGGATTCTGACGAATGGGCGGCTGCCGCCACATCGAAAGCGGGCTCATGGTGGGTGGATTGGAGCGACTGGCTAACCATAAATTCCGCATCGGAACATGTTTCACCGCCGGCTATTGACGCCAGCGGCAAAGGCTACGCGCCAATCGCGAACGCGCCGGGGACTTACGTTTTTCAGCGGTAAGACGGAAGCCATGCCGCGCTCCTTTGGAAGATATTGGCGTCTATTCAGCTTGACTCTGTATTATATCGATACCCGCCGCCGTCGGTTCCGTGATTGGCAACGCGAGTGCTGTCCGTAAGTACAGTGTGGCAATGACCAGGAAATCGCGGGCGCGGATGCCTGGATGCACTTTGAATTGAGGGAGTCAACGATGGTGCCGATAGTCGATCTCTCAGGTAAACGTGGGCTTGTTGCCGGAATTGCCAATGATCATAGCATTGCCGCCGGCTGCGCCGCGGCATTCAAACAGGCGGGAGCAGACCTCGCGATCACTTATCTCAACGACAAGGCCGAGCCTTTTGTACGACCCGTCGCGGAATCGCTTGATGCGTCGATTTTCGTTCCCTGTGATGTGCGTATTTCAGGCCAGTTGGAACGCGTTTTTGAAACGATTGCAAATCAGTGGGGGCGTCTAGATTTTTTGTTGCATTCGATTGCCTTTGCGCCTCGAGAAGACTTGCACACCAGCCTTGTTAACTGTTCAGCGGAGGGCTTTGCGCTCGCCATGGATGTTTCGTGTCACTCGTTCATTCGTATGGCGAAACATGCGGCGCCTCTCATGACTCGTGGCGGCTGTTTGCTAACGGTGACGTTCTATGGTGCCGATCGTGTTGTCGATAATTACAATTTGATGGGGCCGGTAAAAGCTGCTCTCGAATCTAGTGTCCGCTATATTTCTGCCGAGCTGGCAGAACAAAAGACCCGCGCTCACGCTATTTCTGCGGGCCCCGTCAAGACCCGTGCCGCATCTGGCATTAATCGCTTCGATGAGTTGCTGGACGACGTTAGAAGACGCACGCCAGCGGGCCGGCTTGTGGCTCTGGAAGAGATCGGCCGCATTGCGGCATTCTTGGCAAGTGATGTCGGCGCTCCGCTTACAGGTTCGGTTGTATATGCCGACTATGGATTTCATACGATCGCATGAACGAATGTGTTTTTGGAGCAGAGATACGTATCCAAGCTAAAAAAACACTTCCAACGGCGCTTAAGTGTATATGGCCTGGCCAATTTGAAACGCGGCTTGCCGCAGCACAGGTAAGTAGCCATCAATCAACTCTTTCTTGCTGACGGGCTTATCGCCGGCAGCAATGTTGATGGCGACATCAGTGCGGCCGGACCGCGACCGGACCGGCACGGCAATGGACCGCATGCCGATCTGCAATTGTTGGTCCGAAATCGCATATTGATCTTTAGCGACACGTGCAATCTGCTTTCGGATAGCGGCTGGATCGACCAGGGCAAATTTGGTTGTTGCGGGCAGGCGCGCGACGGATAAATAGATTTCGAGTTCACCTTCGCTCAATTCCGACAACAATACTTGTCCCATCGCGTTCAGGTGCGCGGGCATGCGTGTGCCGATCGGAACGTTGATGAACGAAAACGTCTTTGGAGGAATACGCGCGATGTAGACCACGTCGTGTCCGTCCAGCACTCCGAGCGCGCACGATTCGCCCAATTTGCTTACGACATCCTGCATGATGGGGTGCGCGGCCTTGAGCAAAGGCAAAGAACTCAAATAACTGTAGCCCAGATCAAGGGTTTTGGGCGTCAAACGGAATGTCTTGCCGTCGAAGCGAAGATATCCCAGCGATTCGAGGGTGAGCAGAAAGCGTCGCGCGGTCCCGCGGCTCAACCTTGTTTTTTCTGCGACGTCGGAAAGCGAAAGCGCCTCCGAATTGTGTCCGAACGCTGTGATGATCGCCAACCCGCGCGCCAGCGCATTCACGTAGTCGGGGTCTGAACTATCGATGGCCATGAGTCCTCTTTGGCGGGATTTGACCCGCGTCAAATGAAATGTTACATTTTTATAAATCGGACAAATGTCCGTATAGCGGACAAAGGCAAAGCAGTCAATCCCTGGCGGGGCATGGGGCTGAAAATGAGCGATGGCGCTAAGACTGAGCGGGAGTTTGAGCGAAGGGAGGAGCAGTTCTGGCTTCTCACGCAGTCCGGTCCTGAAACTCCAATGGGGGTGTTGCTACGAAAGTTCTGGCACCCAGTCGCGCTTTCTTCAGAAATTATGTCGGGTTCCGCTCGTCCGATCCGTATCTTCGGCGAGGACCTGACCTTGTACCGCGGAGAGAGCGGTTCGCCGCATTTGATCGGAGGGCGTTGTGCTCACCGCTGTACGGTGTTGCACACAGGACTGGTCAGCGGCGATGAGCTTAGCTGCATGTATCACGGCTGGCGATACAACAGCTCGGGTCTCTGCGTTGATATTCCGGCAGAGAAGCGTCGGCGATCGATGCCTCCGAGCATAGCCGCATATCCTGTATACGAATATTGCGGATTGATCTTCGCCTATCTTGGAAAGGGCTCTGCGCCCGAATTTGATTTGCCGCGCAAAGCGGTCTTCGAAGACCCAAAAAAACTTGTCATTGCCGATAAACAAACGTGGGACTGCAACTGGTTTCAGCATGTCGAGAACTCATTGGACGCAGTGCATGTAAGCTTTGCCCATTTGTGGGGGGCGGTGAAGCAATTCGGTTCGTCGATTAGTGCGTCAATTCCCGAGTTATCTTATTCGGAGACCGATGCCGGAATTTGTCAGGTCGCGACGCGATCATCGGCCAATGTCCGGATCAGCAATTGGACCTTCCCGAACAACAATCACGTAGTTGCGCCAGGGCCTCGACCTAGTGACCCGTGGCTGGATGTCAGCGCATGGCCTGTTCCGGCGGACGATAACCATACGGTGCGCTTTACGCTTTATGCCGTCGATCGGGAGTGGGCCGAAGGGATCGAAGATATCGATGGGTTATTTGGCCTCAGTTATGAGCCAGGGGATAATGCCGCCGAGCTATTTGGCGGCCGCGGCATCGATCACCTTTCCGAGCTCAGCCTCATTACGGCGCAGGATTATGTAGCGATGCGTGGTCAGGGCGCGATCGTCGACCGCATGCAAGAAAACCTTTCCACTTCGGATGCGGGGGTCGTGTTCCTGCGCCGCTTATTCATGCGCGAACTGGAACTCGTTCGCCAGGGAAAGAGCACAAAGTCATGGAGATCGCTGAAAGCGGCACCCAATATGCCGGTGCCCGAGGCGGCTCAGGTTTAGGCGTTTGAGCCGGACGAAACAGAAAGTGGGCGCGGGGAAAGTAACGTGAAAGTCGTTGACGCTGTGGCGCGTGTTCTCAAGCAAGAGGGCATTGAGCATCTCATTTGCTACCCTCGGCAGGCATTGATCGATGCGTGTGCAGCGGTCGGGATCAAGCCGATCGTCTGTCGACAGGAACGAGTGGGTGTGAGTATTGCGGATGGCATAAGCCGCTCCACTTACGGCAAACGCATCGGCGTTTTTACGATGCAAGGCGGGCCGGGAATCGAAAATACATTTCCGGGGGCTGCTCAGGCGTTTGGTGACAATGTTCCGGTTCTGATTGTTTCAGGCGATCGCGTTGGCCGGAGTTTTACGCCGCCGTCCTTCGATCCGGTTCAAACGTTCAAGCCGGTTACGAAATGGTCGGCAGAATTAAACGATCCCGGGCGTCCTCTCGAAATCATGCGCAGAGCCTTTCACAATCTGCGCTCGGGCAAACCAGGCCCCGTTCTTTTGGAGCTTTCATCGAAGATCGGAAATGAAGAGCTCGTTGGCGAATTCGAATACAGGCCGGTCAGAGCTTTCCGCGCTGGTCCCGATCCGGAAGCAGTGCGCGAGGCGGCGGCAATACTTCTAGGGGCGAAGTGTCCCGTATTTCATGTCGGGCAAGGCGTTCTGTATGCTGGCGCAACCGCTGAACTGATCAAACTCGCTGAACGGCTCCAAGCGCCGGTCCTGACGACCAATACGGGCAAAGGAGCTTTTCCGGAGAATCATCCGCTTTCGCTCGGGGCTTCTGTTATCTCCGCCCGCAAAGCTGCTTTTCATTTTTTGAAGAAAGCAGACGTTGTCGTGGCCATCGGGTCGAGCCTGACGCGCAATCCGTGGGCCCCACAAGTGCCCGCCGGCAAGCAAATTATTCACTGCACGAACGATCCTGCTGACATCAACAAAGAATTTCCGACCGACACCGCGATCGTTGGAGACGCCAAGCTTGTTCTTGAAGCGCTTATTGCTGAAATCGGTGTCGGCAAGGCCAGCAACAGTTCCATTCAGGCGGAGATCCGCTCCATCAACGAGGAGTGGATGAACGAGTGGAAGACGGAGCTGACCTCCAACGAAATCCCGATCAACCAATATCGCGTTATCCACGACCTCATGCAGGCGGTCGATCGCGATAACACGATCATCACCCACGAATCCGGAAGCCCTCGCGAGCAGCTCGTTGCAATGTGGGAATGTACCAGGCCGGGGGGGTACCTCGGCTGGGGGAAGACGACACAGCTCGGTCACGGCCTCGGTCTGATCATGGGAGCGAAGATCGCACACCCGGACAAGCTTTGTATCAACCTGATGGGCGATGCGTCGATCGGCATGGTGGGCATGGATATTGAAACCGCCGTTCGCAACAAGCTCGGTATCCTTACCATCGTTTTCAATAACGGTGTGATGGCAGGAGAGCAAAACGGGTTACTCGCCGCGGTTCGGCTTTTCGACGCCGCCGATCTGGGTGGTAACTACAGCGAGGTCGCAAAGGGGCTCGGAGCTTGGTCCAAACGGGTGACGCAGCCTGATGAGTTCTCCCGGGTGCTGAAGCAAGCAATCGAAGTCACGCAGTCCAACACACCCGCACTCATTGAGTGCGTGGCGAAGCAGAATTTCCGTTATTCGCGCTACTGAAGAAGGAGAACCTTACAAGTCACATATTAGATGAATGATCTGTGATGCCGGGAACAGATCGCAATGGTCGGAAGTAGATGTCGCTATTTCGGACCCACGATAAGCCGCCGAATTACCGTTCTCGAGATCACAGGAGAAGACAATGAACATCGGCTCAGTCGTATCGCGACTTGTTGTATCCGCGATGCTTGTCGTTACCGGAATGGCTCCGCTTCGGGCTGCCGAAAATTATCCAAATCGAATTGTTCGCTTGGTTGTGCCGGCCGCGGCGGGCGGCGGTCTCGATGTGCTTGCTCGCGTGATGGCGCACAGGGCATCGGAAGCTCTTCAGCAACATATCGTCATTGAAAACAAACCTGGCGCAAATTTCACCATCGGCATGGATGCGGTCGCCAAATCGCCGCCCGATGGTTATACACTCCTCTTCACGTCGAGTGCCGGCCTCACCATAAATCCGCTGGTGTTTTCGAATCTTCCGCTGGTTCCACTTAAAGATCTGACCCCCGTTACGATCACGACGTCAAATCCGTTTTTGCTTATTGTCAACCGGTCGGTTCCGGTGACTAATGTGAAGGAGTTCGTCGAATACCTGAAAAAGAATCCCGGCAAGCTGAATCACGCCTCCAATAGCGCAACGACGATGTTGGTTTCCGAGTTGTTTAAGGTGCTGGCCGGTGTTGACTATGTGGATGTCAATTTTCGCGGGGGCGCACCTGCCATTATGAGTACAGAAGCCGGGACGACGGAGTTTTGTTTTGTTGACGTAGCCAGCGCAACCGCCGCCATGAGCAGCGAACGCCTGAGGGTTTTGGCGATCACCACGACGGAGCGCTATCCTTTGCGGCCGACTATTCCAACTCTCGCGGAGAGCGGTGTGCCCGGATATTCTGCAACTGCGCCGGGTGTGATTCTCGTGCCGACGGGAACACCGGCGGAAATCGTTTCGACCATCAATGCGGCTTTTCGAAAGGCACTTGCAATGCCGGACGTCGTTGAGAAAATACACGCAGCAGGCAATGAAATCGTGGGAAATTCGCCCCAGGACGCGCGCAAGATTCTCGATGCAGAAGCGAGCCAATGGACCAAGCTCGTAAAGGAACGTAATATCAAATTTGGTCAGTAGCTCGTAAGCTTTTCGAATGCTTTGAACAGAAGGGCCGATTTTTAAATTGCCCTTCTGTTTCTTGCGGCAGAAAGCATTTCTGCTCCCGCAATGCGGCTAAGCCTCCATTTCATGCAATTAGGCGAGAGATGGGAGGTGATCAGCCCAAGACCCTTTTAAAAACAGATATTACGAGACCAACAAGCCGGTCTGATGTCTGGCTAAGTGTCCCTTGAAACGCGATAGGCAGGATTCGTAGCTCGGATTGAAGCCGGTGGTTGCTATATATTATGCATAGTGGTCTCAGGAAAGTTCGGCTGGATTCGAAATGAGCTCGACAAAATTTCAAGGACGGCGTGAAGATTTCAGGCTCCTGACCGGTCAGGGGCATTATACCGCAGATTGGTATTTCCCGGATGAGGTCTTTGCCCAGTTCCTGCGGTCGCCTCATGCTCACGCCGAGGTACTCTCGATCGACGTAGAAGAAGCCCGAAAAAGTGCGGGTGTTATTGCTGTTCTGACCGGGGCGGATATTGCCACAGCCGGTCTGAAAAGTCCGTTGCCGATGATGCACATGAAGGGCAAGGGCGGTGCGGCCCTCAAGCACCCGCCACGTCCGCCACTCGCGACGGAGCGCGTCCGTTTTGTGGGAGAGCCGGTCGCGCTCGTGATCGCCAATGCCGACGTTCAGGCGCTCGACGCACTGGAGAAGATTCAAGTCGAATACCGCGAACTTCCAGCGGTCATGGGCTATCATCATGTCCCGCAGGGGGAGGCTGATCTTTTACATTCCGAGGCCGAGGACAACCTCGCGATGGAGTACGAGTTCGGCGACGCGACAGCGGTGGCGGTGTCCTTTGAAAAGGCGACGCACAAGGTTCGTTTGACCCTCGATTCTCAACGCATTTCCGGCAACCCGATGGAGCCAAAGGCGGGCGTTGCCAGATACGATGCAGCCACGGGTGTGTATGAAGTATTCCTGCCGACGCAAGGTATTTCAGACATACGCACGGGCTTTGCGTTTGCCCTCGGCGTAAGCCCACAGCAAGTCAAAGTTCATTCCTCCGACGTTGGCGGTGCTTTCGGCGTTCGCAATGAAGTCTATCCCGAATATATTGCCTTACTGCATGCAGCCAAGCTGGTTGCCCGGCCCATAAAATGGGTCGGATCGCGCAACGAAAGTATTTTAAGCGACCACCATGGTCGTGGGACGTTAATGACCTCAGAGCTTGCCCTTGACGACAAGGGCAACTTTCTGGCGCTGCGTGGCGACTGGATTTCCGACATCGGCGCGTATTGTTCGAGTGCCGGGCCGTTTATCAGCACAGCTGCGGCGCCCACTGGAATGGCGGTCAACGCCTATAGGGTTCCGGCGGTGTATTCTTCCATCAGGCTGACGTTTACGAATGCAACGCCGACAACTGCTTATCGAGGTGCTTCGCGTCCGAGCGTCGCTTATATTGTGGAACGTCTCGTCGACGAAGCCGCGCGGGTGACTGGGATCGACCGCATCAAACTCCGGCGACGCAATTTCATCAACAAAAAGGAATTTCCGTACAAAACGGCTTCCGGTTCGGTTTACGATAGTGGCGATCCGGTTGGTCAACTTGATCTCGCATTGAAGGAAAGCGACTGGAGCGGATTCGAGAAACGCCGCAGGGAAGCCAGAAAGCGCGGAAGGCTACGCGGCATCGGCTGTGCCACTTTCATCGAGCCATCTGGCGGGCTTGGACAAGAAGAGATCGCGATCAAATTTAATCTGGACGGCTTGATCGACCTTTTTGCTAATTGTGGACCTTCGGGACAGGGACATGAGACGGCCTTTCCTGACCTGGTTGCCGCGATTTTGGGAATTGGGGGAGACCGTATCAGACTGCGTTACAATGATCCGGAGGGGCCGATACTCGCGGGCACCGGAAGTTTTGGCTCACGTTCTCTGCTGAGTCATGGAGGGGCGCTCGCGACAGGTGCGCGTGAAATTGTAAGAAAAGGCATCGATCTTGCGGCAACCGAGTTGGAGGTTTCGCCTCCAGATGTCGAATTCGACAGCGGGTTTTTCCAGGTACGCGGAACCGACCTGAAGATCGGATTTGAAGAGCTTGCCAAGAAGTTTCCCTACGGCGACGACCACCCGCTCAACACAACGCTGAAGATGAATACTGCCACCACCTTCGCCGGCGGAGCCCATGTCAGCGAAGTTGAAATCGATCCCGACACCGGCACTGTTGATCTTTTGAACTATGTTGCCGTCGACGACTGCGGGGTGGTGATGAACCAGACCTTGATTGAAGGACAGATGCACGGCGGCATCATGCAAGCGATCGGTCAGGTCTTCGGTGAGAAGTGCGTCTACGATCCGGATAGCGGTCAGATGTTGAGCGCGACTTTCATGGATTACGTCATGCCGCGGGCGTCCGATTTGCCACCCATCTCGCTCTACGATCATTCAACGCCATCGCCAAACAATCCGTTGGGGGTCAAGGGCGCAGGTGAAGCGGGCACGACAGGCGCCGTTCCTTGTATTGCCAATGCTGTTCTGGATGCGCTCAAGCCGCTTGGCATCTATCATCTCGACATGCCATTCACGCCCAGTCGAATCTGGGACGCGATCAATGCGGCAAAGCCGGGCGCGGCAAAAGTCGACGGCTGAAAGATGCGAAATTCGGCCCGATCAGCCGGGAAGCATCCGATCGACCACGAGTTTTTGCACGGCCGACAAATGGGCGCGCATGGCCTGCTCGGCTCCGTCGGGATCCCGTGCAGCGATGCAATCGGCGATGGCACGATGCTCAATGTCGCGTTGCCGCGTGCGTATCGGGCATGAGGGGTTGCTACGCTGTAACTTGAGACGCGTGTCGCTGCCGACCTGTCTCAGGACTGCGTAAAGGCCTTCCGCGAGGTTATTGCCCGCGCTCGCAGCGATACTTTTGTGGAAGGCCAGATCAGCCGCGCCAGGGTCGGCGCGCTCCGCGGTTGTGGCAGCCTTTACGATCCGGGAAATCTCCATCGGAGACGCACGCAGTGCTGCGAGACGCGCAAGAAATGGCTCAATCGCGAGGCGCATTTCTATAACTTCGATGGGATTGGTATCGCGGGCCAACAAACGGCCTTGGCGCTCATCCAACGCCTTCCGTCGCGTTTTGGACGGCTCGATTTCACCGGAATCGCGCATGACCTGAAGAGCGCGCCTGAGTTGGTGGCGTTTGACATTTAATTGGTCGGCCAGAGCGCGTTCCGACGCAAAGCCGTTTTGATCCTTCACGCCGCGGAGCGCTTCCAGGATCGAAGTGAGATCACCGCTTCGCTTTGACCGCGCCAAACCATCCATCAGTTGTCGTCCTGTCGGTTGTTCAGCAAAATGCAACCCGCTACTTCGTTTTGCCTCTTTGCCGCGTCGGCGGGCAGGCAATCCGGTCCCCTTACACGCCCACCACGCATTAAGGAAGGGTGTTTCTGAACGCTTTTCCCTGTGAGAATGCCACTAGCGCATGAGCTACTATCTCAACCATTTAATCAACCAATAATATTGGTTGACAAATTTGGGAGATTTGGTTGAGCTATAAATCGTCAGTCCAAGAGCAGGAGACGGTTATGGGAAACGGGGCCAGCGTTTCGAAGAAAATAGTCGGAAACCGGGATGCGGCCCTGCGCGACCTGTACAAGAACATTTCCGACAAAAGCATGTTTCCCTTCTGGGCGACCTCCGGCGATGTGCCAAATGACGAGGTCAGACAACTGCTCGCCACGGCGCGAGCCGTTCCCTACCTGTGGAGCTGCGAGCGCGATATCGAACCGATCCTGAATCAGGCGGTCGAACTCATCACCATGGATGATTCGGAGCGGCGGTCGCTCATCCTGGTAAATCCCGGCCTGGCCCCGCGCCGCGCGACCGTAAGCACGATGTACACGGCTTATCGGCTTAATGACGCCAATGAAATCATGCCGCCACACCGGCATTCGCCAAGCGCGGTTCGCTTCGGCCTTAAAGGCAAGGGAAACTTCACCGGTGTCGATGGTGAAGACATCGTGTTCGGGCCTGGCGACATGGTGCTGACGCCGAACGATACCTGGCACAATCATGGCACCGTCGGAAACGAGCAGGCGCTAAATCTTTCAGTGCTCGATTTGCCGTTGGTCGAGACTTTGAACGCCGTCCATTTCGAGCATGACTACAAGGAATTGGTCGACGGAAAACTGGTTCCCAAGAAATATCAGAGCGCGCGTTTCGCGTCTGACTACTCGCAGAAGACCTACGGCTACGGTGGTTTGCTTCCACGTTTTGCGAGCAAGGATCGCGGTGCCGGATATTCGTCCCCCATGTTCGTTTACCGCTGGGACATGATGCGGGAGCTGCTCGAAAAACATAAAGACGTTGATGGAGACCCTTACGAAGGGTTGACGGTCGAGTACATCGATCCGACCACCGGAAAGCCGGTGTTCAAGACAATCACGTTCTTTGTGCAGATGTTGCGTCCCGGTGAAAAAACGCTGCCGTTTAAACAGACCTCAAGCCTTCTGGTGTCTCCCTTTGAAGGTCAGGGATATTCGATCGTCAACGATACGCGTTTTGATTGGGATGTTTATGACACATTGGCAGTCCCCGGCGGGAGCTGGGCGCAACACGTAAACTCCTCCGATCGCGATCCGCTATTCCTTTTTGTGGCCAGTGACGAGCCCACCTTGAAGGTGCTGGATCTCTACAAGAAATGGGGAAAGGACAGCTCGGGGGATGTGGTCAGGCTTTCCTGATCGTCTCTACAGCGTCGCTGCCGGTTATTTCCCCAAGTTCCGAGAACAGGTGCATATGCCAAAACAATTGAATACGACGCATCTTGCCAATTTCGATTGCCCGGGAGGCGGACAAGTTTGGGTCGAAGGAAGCACGCTATATGTGGGGCACATGCGCTGGCCGAGCGGGACAACAATCGTTGATGTCTCCGACCCCCGAAAGCCGAAAACAATCGCACGGCTCGAGCTGCCAGAGGGATGGCATTCTCACAAGGTGCGTGTCGCCAACGACATCATGATCGTCAACCACGAAAAGCTGGGGCAAAGCGGACCCGCCGAGTTCGGAGGCGGAATTGCGATCTACGATGTGTCGAAACCGAGTAATCCGCGACTGATCTCCAAATGGATGACCGCTGGACGCGGCGTCCATCGCTACGATTTCGACGGACGCTATGCGTATATTTCGCCGACGGCCGACGGCTATGTCGGCAACATCGTGATGATCCTCGATCTGATCGATCCGGTGCGGCCTACGGAGGTCGGCCGCTGGTGGATTCCGGGACAATGGAAAGCGGGCGGAGAGGACTATCCGTGGGAGGGCTTTGTCACGCCGCGCTGCCACCATCCCTTGCGCTATCAGGATCGGCTCTATGTCAGCTACTGGCATCACGGTCTTTACATTCTCGATATCTCGGACATGGCGCATCCGAAAGCCATTGCGCATGTGAATTCCAGTCCCGCATTTCCGCATCCGACGCACACGTGCATGCCCATTCCCCAGCGTTTGAAGGGCCGCGACATCATGGTTGTCGCCGACGAGGACGTTGCAAAGCTTCGTCCATCGCCGCCTGCTTTTACGTGGATCTACGACATCACGATGGAAGAACAGCCCTTTCCCATCGCAACATTCCAGGTTCCGGGGCTTGACCGTGACGGAAGCCCACAACCCGATATGACGGGATGTCACCAGCCTTCGGAGCGTTTTAGCGGAACGATCATTCCGTTCGCGTGGTTCGCGCAAGGGCTGCGTCTGGTTGACATCGCCGATCCGTTCAGTCCGCAAGAGGTCGGCTACTTTGAGCCGGACCCGCCGCAAGGGGCGCAAGTTTCTTCGTCGAACGATGTCACGATCGACAGTCGTGGCCTCATCTACCTTGTCGATCGCATTCGCGGCGTCGACATCATCGAAACCTCCGTCTTCTAGTTGAGGAAAGCGTTCATGTCTGATGATGCGGGAGCTTTAGCAAAGCCTGGCATTTATACGATCGGAAAGAAGAATCCCAATCTGCCGTTTCATCCTGCTGTGCGCGCCGGCGATTTTATCTTCATTTCCGGCCAGGTTGCCAAAGATGCGGATGGCAACATGATTTCAGGGACGATCGAAGAAGAAACGGCCGCAACGATTGAAGCGATCAAGCGCATTCTTGTACAGGACGGCGCCGATTTGACTGACGTGGTCCGGGTGACGACCTATCTCGAAGATACCCGAGACTTCGGTCGATATAACAGGGTTTTCGGCGAGCATTTCCGCGGTGCGACGCTGGCGCGTACGACAGTGGAAGCTCGCGCCGTCATCAATACAAAAATCGAGATGGATGCTGTCGCATACAAGCCGCTGAAACGGTAGATCGTGCAACGTTTATGCTCGCTCGCGAACATCAGGCAAATGAAGGTTCAAGAAAAGCAATGTTGAAAGTGTTAGGTCGCCACACGTCGGGAAATGTTCAAAAAGTACTTTGGCTGCTGGGAGAAGCCGGTATCGCGTATGAACGCGAGGATTATGGCCGTCAGTTTGGCAATACGCTCACCGATGCTTACCGGTCGCTCAATCCGAACTCCAAGGTCCCGACCCTTGTCGACGGTGAAACGGTGATCTGGGAATCCAATTCCATTCTTCGTTATCTGGCGGAGAAATACGCAACCCAGTTCGAGGGCGGAACTCCAGCCGAGAAATCACAGACGGGACGTTGGATGGATTGGCTGCTTGCCGCCGTCAATGCGCCTTATCTCGTGCTCTTCAGAGAGACAAAGAAAGCTCCCGCAGAGCGGGGTGCTGAATTTGCCTCAGCGGTTGCGGAGATGGATTCGCTTCTTCAGATACTCGATGGGCACCTGAAGGGCCGGAATTTCGTGGCGCTCGAGAAGTTGACGATTGCCGACTTTTCACTCGCACCTGTTGTGAAACGGTGCGCTGCATTTTCTATCGAGAGAAAGCCGGCACCGGAAGTGGAGCGATGGCTCTCATCCTTCGCGAGGCGGGATGCGTTCAAAGTGGTGAGCTGAAGCATCCGATATTTTTTAATCTGCCAAGGTCGTCTGGAGAACCGACTATGAAACAGGAAACGCAAACCACGATTTCGGGTTCCGCCGGAGCGCATGGGGAGATCGGACTCCGCGTTGCTTGGTCGGGAACGGCCATGACCACTCAGGAGCTCGACGCGGCACTGGGCGACGTATGGGATAGGCAAACGAATAAAGACATTCCGCCGCAACGGGATTTCGCGCGAACCGGGCCGGGGACGCTGGCCGGTCGTCTTCTCAGGAAGGCCTGGCAGCCCGTTTATATTGCAGGCGACCTGAAGGCGGGGTGGCCGAGGGCGATTAAAGTCCTTGGAGAAGAGATCACTCTTTACAGAGGCGAGGGAGGCAAAGCCTTCGCAGTCGGTGGCCGGTGCGCTCATCGCGGTCTGCTGTTATCGACCGGAATGGTCGAAGGCGATTCGATCCGCTGTGCTTATCATGGCTGGAAGTACAACGGGACGGGCAAGTGTGTAGCGCAGCCTGCAGAACCCCAGCTCAACGATAAAATCAAGATTCCGAGTTATCCGGTCTATGAGTACCTGGGGCTTTTATTCATCTACATGGGAGATGGCGATCCGCCGGAACCACCGCAATTCAAGCCGTTCGAGCAGAGCGGCATCATTGCGAATTTCCTTATCGACTGTCCGTGGAATTATTTTCAGCATCTTGAAAACGCCGTTGATGAAACGCATCTCGCTTTTCTTCATGATCGTTCTGTTTATCAGGCTGTGAACTTCGCAGTTCCCCGCATTGAGATAGAAGAAACGGGTTTTGGTTTTGCTCAATATGGGATCCGGAACGGAAACCTGAAGCGTCGCAAATACGTCCACATGCCCAATATGACGGCGTGGCCCCAGCCTCCTTTACATCCGCAGGAAAAGGCATGGCGCGAAATGCTTGGCTGGCGGGTGCCGGTTGACGACCGGCGCCATATCACGATCGGCGTTGCTCATCATCACGTTGACGAAAAAGATATCGTTTCCTTCGTCGAAAGCATCAAAGAAGAGCGCAGCCGTCTGCAGAAGCTCTCCAAACCGGAAATGCTGGCGATGGCGGTGCTGACAGGAAAAGTTCGGTCGGCCGATGTGGAGTTGCGCGATCCGCCAAGCGACATGACGATGATCCAGGATTTTTACGCCATGATTGGACAAGGCGCGATCGCGGATCGTGTGCATGAAAATCTTGGCTCGGCTGACGAAGGCATCGTGACGCTGCGAAAATTGTACGAGCGAGAAATGACCGCGCTGCTTGAAGGCAGGCCGCTCACCGTATGGGAAAACACTATCCCGATGCCGCACCCGGGCGAATTACCGAAGTAGCGGATGGAAGGCCTCTAACACGCGGCCGTAGTTTCAAGTGCGTAGGTCCGGGAAAATCTCAACGAAAGGGATCGTTATGTTGACCTCACGTCGTGCCATTCTCAAGTCCGCGGTAACCGCACCAGTCCTGGCTCTTCCGGCAACCAAACTTTTTGGTCAGGAAATTGCGTATCCGACCGGTCCGGTCGTTTCGGTCGGAATGTTTCCTGCGGGGACTGGCGGCGATATCATCGTGCGCTTTTATACGAACAAATTACAGGCCGCGCTCGGCAAGCCCGTCGTTGTCGAAATCAAGCTGGGCATGGGGGGCAGCATGGCAGCAGGCTATGTCGCGCAGGCGAAGCCCGACGGCTATACGATATTTATGTCGAGCAGTTCTGCGCTTGCGGCGGCTCCCTGGCTATACAAAAAACTGCCTTACGATCCCACCAAGAGTTTTGCTTATGTCACGCCGATGTTTCAGGCAACGTTTGTGATGGTTGTTCCGAGCAATTCTCCGCACAAGACCCTCGCTGATTTGACGGATTATCTGCGCAAAAAGGGAGATAAGGGAGGATATGGTTCGGCGACCAATTTCAGCAAGGTCGCCTCGTCGATCTACAAGTCAAAGGCCGGCCTCAGCACAGTTGAGGTGCCCTATAAGAGTGGCCTGGACGCGCTCAACGACCTGCATGCTGGCCTCATCGATTTTTATTTCACTGACTCGGGAACGATTAAGAATCAGATAGCCCCCGGCGGAAAACTCCGCGCTTTGATGACGACATCACACGATCGATTTAGTGCATTGCCTGGCGTTCCGAGTGCAAAAGAGGCCGGCATTGACATGAATCTTGTGGCCTATTGGGCCTTGTACGTTCCGACTGGCACTCCACAGCCGGTTATCGAAAAGTTGGCAAAGGCGATGGCCCCAATCGTTGCAAGCGAAGAAGCCAAGGCATTTCTAGCCAATTTGGGCTTCGACCCTTGGCTTGGAAACGGACAGATGGTCGGGGAAATGATTGATAGAGAGACAAAACTCTGGTCCGAGTACGTAAAGCTCGCAGGAATTCAAGCACAATAGCGCTGCCAGAATGCGATTTCCTGATCGATCCAATTAGCTTGTAGCAGTGCGCCTTAAGAAGAAATCGCGACCGTATTTTGAAAAGTCCTATTGGGCACATGAGCGTCGAACTTGAAGGGCAGATAGCGGTTGTCACTGGAGGAGCGGCTGGTATCGGTGCAGCGGTTGTGTCGGAGTTGGCTAGATTGGGAGCCAGCATTGCTATCATCGATTTGTTGGAAGTTGATCGTCAGCGCCTTGAAGTGCTGGAGAGTTACCCCGGTCAAATCGTTTTCTCATGTATTTGCGATATAACGAGATCCAATGATGTTGTTGCGGCGTGCAACGCTGTTCGCGAGAGAATTGGTGACCCGACCATCCTCATAAACAATGCAGGAGGAAGTGGTCCGATCCGGGCGGTCGATGTGGAAGAAGTCACGGACGAAATTTGGGAGAATATTATTTCGCTCAACCTAACCGGCATTCTTCGATTTTGTCGCGTTTTAGTGCCTGCAATGAAGGCGCAACGCTATGGCAAGATTCTCAATGTGTCTTCTACGCTTATGCATGGGCAGGTTGGCGAGGGTGGAACTGTCGGTGCTCGTCTTCCTTACGTGACGGCAAAAAGCGCAATTGTCGGCATGACAAAACAACTCGCCAAGGATTTAGGGCCGCACGGCATTTTCGTGAATGCGATCGCGCCCGGCCTGACGTTGCCTGATCCTTCATCCCGTATAGCGAAAAGATTTGAGGCGTTGCCCTCCGATCGGCGCGAACTTTTATTGTCGGGCATTCCTTTGAAGCGGGCTGGCACAGGCCAGGACATGGCTAAGGTTGCATCTTTCTTGGTCTCACCGCGCAACACCTACATCTCCGGGCAGACCATATCCGTGGATGGCGGCGCAACGTGAGATCTAAGCAACTGTATGGATTCTGATGAACGGCTAATGATCTACGATTTAATCATTATTGGCGGCTGCTCCGCTCAATATTCCGCCCGGAGAGGTGCCTGGAGATATTCTGGATCATTTTTCGCAAGCAGTGATGTCGAGGAGCAATCAATGGCAGAATGGCAAAGGCGGTGCGATGTTTGACGCTTCTGCTAAAACTCAATTCAGTTTCAATGATGTTGCGCTCGTAGCGGATTGTTCGGGTTCGCTTTTTCTTTGCACAGGCGAGGAGGTAGTGCAGTTTATGCGCGGACAACTAGCGGTATTTGTCTTGGCTCTTTTATTCCTCGCGGCTGGAATTTTAGCTTACTAAAACTAGCGTGAACCGTCCCCCCCCACTAAGGCTCCGGCGAGCCTGGTCAATTATGTTCACCAGCTATGTCGCACCACGCCTTTCCCGGCATAGCTGCGGGTGACCTCCGAGAACTCGCCTTCAAATGTGGCTGCGGCGGACCAGCCGTTCAGCCATTTAATTTCGGCGGCGGCTGTGGCGAGTGCTGCTTCGGATGCCTGTGCGGCACCGTTGACGATGAAAGTTGCCCCAGGCAGTGGCTGAAAGGTTGCTGATATTGAGCGGCTTGGATCGAAATCATGTGCCCAGGCAAGGCGGCTTCGCAGCGTCAGCACGCCGTCCTGAATTACAAACGATTTGTCCGTACGGACACCGAGTTCGCTGCGCGTATCGGTCTCGCTCTTCTCTGGATAGCTCAAGGCAAATGCCGCGCCGCCGCTAACAGCCTGCTCGGTATAGTTCGGTAGATGAAAAGTCGTGAACTGGCCGGCCGCATAAGGTGTGATGCCTAGTTTAACCGGCCCCGTTGCAACAAAACGATAGCCACCTTCGATGCGGCCCGACCAAGCATTGGCATCGAACTCGGCGCGCAATCTGTCAAATCCACCGATCGCAACCGTGCGGTCGGTGATGATGTTCTGCCAGCCATAGGCGGCTGCGGCGGCGAGGTAGGCTGCCCCCGCGGCGTGACGGACATAGGCGCCAGTCTGGAACAAGTCGGAGCGACCCGAGCCCAGTCCGCTGACAGCAAAATTGGTGCCGCCGCCAGCAAGGGCAAAGCCGGCAATCGTATCCGGCGACAGCAGATAGTCGGCTCCCGCCGTTGCACCGAAGATGCGGCTCGCGGTGTCATTCGATCCGACAGTGGCGTCACCATCGGTCGATTGCGAGCCGCCAAAGCCCGTAGCCCACATGCTCCAGCGTTGTTCAAACTGGGCGCGCCGTGGCGCTTTGGCGATCATGCCGAATGCTTTCGTACGCTTGGGGCCTGCCGCATAGGCGCTGACATCGTCGCCTTCGTCAGTGAATCCTGTCGCATTAGCGGGAGAACCAGATGCGCTACCGCGATTCATGAAAGGATCCGTCAGCAGGCCCAGGAACATGTTCATGGCGCTGAACGTGGTTTGCTGCGATGCTGTCGCGAGTTCGCCTGAAACCTGGGTAAGGTCGGCCGCGGATAGCTGGCCGTAGATGGTGGGAATTGAACCCGTATTGTTGAAGAAGTTCGTCAGAGCATTGGCCACCGATTGCTGATTTTCGTTCAGGCCCGCCGGCGTGCTGAAGTTCAGGATCAGGTTGAGGTAAGCGTTATTGGCATCGTAGCTCAGTGTCGTGTGAAAGTTACTCGGCAGGTTTGTATTTGCCGGGCCCACGAATGTTCCGTTAAGGCCGCCGGCCGCGGTCAAGATGGTGTATGTCTTGGAAACGTAGCTGCCGGGCGCAAATGCCGACACCGTCGCTCCGCTTAGCGTTGCGGTGCCGGTAACATTGGCAAAAGTCGAGGTCGATGGATCGACCCTCACCGCATAGGTCGCACCCGGCTGGAAGGCGAGATTGCCGGCAACAGTCAATGACGTGCCAGCCGCGCCGGAGCCGGGCGCTAACATGCCGCCGGAACTGACCAGCGTATTGCCTACTATTCCGATGCCGGTGAGCATGCTGCCGGCGCTGACATTGGTTAGGATTGACGCGGCGACCGAGCCGTCGACCTGTAGCGTGCCTGCGTTGATGTTGGTCGCGCCTGTGTAGATGGATGTGCCGGACAGTATGAACGTGCCGGTGCCGATCTTGGTTAGCCCGCCAGTTCCGGAAATACTGCCGGAGAACATCGTGCTGCTGTCGTCATTGCCGGTGGTCAGTGTCGCCGAGCCGAGTGCGACGTTGCCGGCGCCGGTGAGCGAGCCGATTGTTTGTCTGAAATTGTTGAGGTCGAGGTTCGCGCCAGCC